>Ga0315914_1005196_pt1 | contig 19090 bp, 16 predicted proteins | sample MpolenodulesMG_FD_203920 | JGI IMG/M metagenome (GOLD analysis project Ga0315914, IMG submission 203920) | Medicago polymorpha root nodule microbial communities from Los Angeles, California, United States - elongated nodules | ecosystem: Host-associated > Plants > Roots > Nodule | place: USA... | reverse complement strand
TGAGCAGTTGTAATCAGATATTACATTCTTAGTGAACTCTCCTTGGAAGTGCAAGGGGGACAGGACTACTTCCGGTTTGTGGAAGGAACCTGTATAATTGCTTTGTGTGTTTCTTCTCTCTCTCTCTCTCTGTTTTATCTGCTGCATTTAGATTCTGATTATCACTTCAGAAGTTGAACTCTATCTGCTTCTGATCAGTGACTTCAGTAGGAGAAAATGAAGAAAAAGTCCACACAATTCAACCCCCCTTCTTGTGTTTTTCTCACCTTATATTGGTGTCTAGAGCTTTAGTCTGTTGTCTTAACACTTAACTGTGTAACAGAAAAAGATCTGATAAAAACATGTATGTTGAAGACACCTCTACCAGTAGAAACAACAATACTGTACCATATGATTATGGTGACAAGAAAGCTGAGTCTGATAAGTTCCAAATTTTAATGGAGATCCTGAAGAATTTTCTTGGTGGAAAACCAACTTCTACAGTTATGTCATAGGTTTAGATGAAGAACTATGGGACATTCTGGAAGATGGTGTTGGTGACTTAGTCCTTGATGAAGAAGGAGCTACTATTGATAGAAAGAAACACACTCCTGAACAGAAGAAACTCTACAAGAAGCATCACAAGATCAGAGGATCACTTGTCACTGTTATACCTAGAGCAGAATACATGAAGATGAGTGACAAATCTACTGCAAAGGTAATGTTTGCTTCTCTCTATGCAAACTATGAAGGTAGCAAGAAAGTCAGAGAAGCAAAATTTTTACGCTTGTTCATCAGTATGAGTTGTTCAATATGAAAGATGATGAAAGTATTGAGCAAATGTACTCAAGATTTCAGACTCTAGTTTCTAGATTTCAAATACTGAAGAAAAGCTATGTAGCTTCTGATCATGTGAGCAAGATACTGAGAAACTTACCATCAAGATGGAGACCTAAAGTTGCTGCTATTGAAGAAGCTAAAGATTTAAACACTTTAAGTGTTGAAGATCTTGTCAGCTCTCTCAAAGTTCATGAGATAGGTCTAAATGAATATGAACCTACTAAGAAGGTTAAATCTATTGCTCTGCCATCTAAAGGGAAGTCATCAGAAGCTTTCAAAGTTATTCAATCTGAAGATGAATCACCTGATGGGGATTCTGATGAAGATCCTACTGAAAAGATGACTATGCTTTCCAACAAGCTTGAGTATCTGGCAAAGAAGAACAGAAAGTTTCTAAGCAAGAGGGGTGGCTACAAAGTGTAAGAAGATCAGAAGGGATGCTTCAACTGTAAGAAGCCTGGACACTTCATTGCTGAATGCCCTGATCTTCAGAAGGAAAAGTCAAAGGACAAGTCAAAGAAATCAAGTTTCAACTCAAGGACAGATCAAGAAGAGTTTGATGGCAACCTGGAAAGATTTAGACAGTGAATCTAGGTCTGAAAAGGAAGAAGCTAAAGATGAAGCAAATGTAGTTGTGGGGTTAGTAGCTACACTAACATCAGAAGTTGAACCTGACTCTGACTCTGAAGATGAAAATGAGGTACATTCTAAAATTCCCAGAGAAGAAATTATTGAGTCTCTTAAAGAGCTCCTGACACATTTTGAACTGAGAACCAATGAGTTGAACGATTTGAAAGAAACATATGTTAATTTAATGAAACAACAAAAATCAACTCTATTGGATCTAAAAGCTTCTGAAGAAGGACTTAGAGGATTTGACTTCATTTGTAAATTTTATGAAGAGAAGCTACAAGAAAAGTGTAATGGAAAATCTTTAAGCAAACATGAAATTTCTCTTGAAGACTTTATTATATCTGGTATTGACAGAAGCAAAGTGGCTTCTATGATTTATAGCATTTACAAAAACAATGGTAAAGGGATTGGATTTTCAGAAGATAAATCTAATGAAATTAGTCTTAAAGCATGTTGTGAATGCATCAAGGAAGGATTCAAAATCTTCTGTTGTTCAGTCAGAACCTGAAGCTTCTAGCTCTAAGGCTAAGATCATTTCAAAGCCAAAGAACTCTAAGCCTAAGGCCATGATAAACTCTGACTCTGAAACTTCAAAGATCAAGATTCTGAAGAGATTAGAACCTTTTCCTTTGAGTCTGTTGAAACCAGAGTCTGGTATCTTGAAGTCCAAGTTTTAGAAGAACAAAACAGTTATTGCTTCCTGGGAACTAAAACCAAAAGGTGTTAAACCTAAGGTGTTGGTTAATTAGAAGAAATCAAGCTTACAGGAAAAGGTACAAGAAGTGAAGAGTAAAAGGAAATGCAAAAATCATGGTATCTAGACAGCGGTTGCCTAAAACGACCCATAAAGCAATGGGTACCTAAATCTGAACTTGTCAATACTGCAGATATGCCTAAGAGCAAAGGAAATGCAAAAATCATGGTACCTAGACAGCGGTTGCTCAAGACATATGACAGGAGAGAAGACTATGTTCCTCACCCTCACAATGAAAGAGGAGGAAATGTGAAGTTTGGAGGCAACCAATCTGGCAAGATCATTGGTATAGGAACTATTTGTAATTCCTCTATCTCTATCAATAATGTGTGGTTGGTAGATGGTCTTGAACATAACCTATTGAGTAACAGTCAATTTTGTGACAATGGTTATGATGTCATGTTTGGAAAGACCAACTGCACAGTAATCAACAAGGATGACAACTCCATAGTATTCAAGGGAAAGAGAATAGAGAATGTCTACAAAATTTACATCTCTGAATTGGTTGATCAGAAGGTAATTTTCCTTCTATCAGTGAATGATAAGAAATGGGTATGGCACAGAAGGTTGGGACATGCTAACTGAAGATTAATCTCTAAGCTTAGTAAGTTACAACTTGTTAAAGGCCTACCTAATATTGATTATGATTCAGATGCACTCTGTGGTGCATGGCAAAAAGGGAAGATTGTGAAATCATCTTTTAAAACAAAAGACATTGTCTCTACCTCCAGACCCTTAGAAATATTTCATATTGATTTATTTGGACCAGTTAACACTGCATCCTTATATGGAAGTAAATATGAATTGGTTATTATTGATGATTATAGAAGATGGACTTGGGTTAAATTCCTGAGAAGTTAGGATAATGCTTATGATGTATTCAGTAACTTCTGCACTCAAATTCAGTCTGAAAAGGAAATGAAGATTTTAAAAGTATAGAACTTTTTGTGAAAAACATGGAATTATCCATGAATTCTCTTCTCCTAGAACTCCACAGCAAAATGGGGTTGTAGAGAGAAAGAATAGAACTTTACACGAAACGGCAAGAACCATGATTCATGAAAATAATTTAGCTAAACATTTATGGACAGAAGCAGTGAATACAACATGTTATGTCCAAAATAGAATTTAGGCTTAAATATTGCACTCGTCCCTGCAAATATGCCTCGTTTAAGTTTTGGTCCTTGTAAAAAAAAAATTGTTTTTGGTCCTTGCAAAATTTTTTGTTTTTTAAAATAGTCCCTGACCCCATTTTTGTGATGATTTGTATACGTGGCACATGATGACTGGACCCATTTTGTAGTTTTTGGTCCCTGCAAAATATTTTGTTTTTTAAACAGGTCCCTGCAAAAAATTTTGTTTTCTGAAAATAGTCCTTAGAGGGACTATTTTAAAAAACAAAATTTTTTGCAGGGATCAAATACAAATTTTTTTTTACAGGGACCAAAACTTAAACGAGGCATATTTGCAGGGACGAGTACCATATTTAAGCCTAGAATTTATATCAGACCTATCTTGGAGAAAACAGCATATGAACTCTTCAAGGGAAGAAGACCAAATAACTCTCTTACTTTCATCAATTTGGATGTACTTGTTACATTCTAAATAAAAAACTCTACCTAAAGAAATTTGATGCCAAGACCCAAAGAGGAATCCTTTTAGGTTACTCTGATAGGTCAAAGGCATACAAAGTGTATAATTCAGAGAAACTCTGTGTTAAAGAATCAATGCACGTTAAATTTGATTACAAAGAGCCTGGAAATGAAACTCCATAGCAAGATGAACGTTTTGCAGATATACAGGTTCCTGAAGACACTTTAGAACCTGATCAGACTATTGAATCTGAAGATAGTCCAGAAGCTGAACCCACTCTAGAAGCTCAAGATGAAGTTGCTTCTGATGAAGATCAAGATGGCTCTCAGCAAGCTAATCAATCCAAGAATACATTCAAGTACAAGTCTTCACATCCCGAGGATCAAATCATTGGAAACAAAGAGAGTCCTAGAAGAACAAGATCATATTTTAGACAAGAAGAGTCTATGATAGGATTGTTATCAGTGATTGTACCTACTACAGTTGATGAAGCACTTTTAGATGATGGATGGATACTAGTTATGCAAGAAGAGCTCAATCAGTTTCAAAGAAATATTGCGTGGGATCTGGTACCCAAACCTCAGCAGAAGAACATTATTGGAACAAAATGGGTATTCAGAAACAACCTGAATGAACAAGGTGAAGTAATCAGAAACATTTTTTCCAGTTGAGAGATTGGAAGCAATCAGGTTACTTTTATCCTATGCAGTTAATCATGGCAAAATATTATATCAAATGGATGTCAAGAGTGCATTTCTTAATGGAGTCATAGAAGAAGAAGTGTTTGTCAAGCAACCTCCTAGTTTTGAGGATCTTAAGCATCCTGACCATGTTTATAAACTTAAGAAATCACTATATGGCTTGAAACAAGCTCTCAGAGCTTGGTATGATAGACTATGTAATTTCCTTATTAAAAATGATTTTAAAAGAGGTCAAGTTGACACAATACTCTTCCTGATAGACTATGTAATTTCCTGATTAAAAATGATCTTAAGCATCATTCTTGTTGTGCAGATATATGTTGATGATATAATATTTGGTCCTACTAATGCATCTCTTTGCAAGGAATTCTCAAAGTTAATGCGGGATGAATTTGAAATGAGCATGATGGGAGAGTTGAAGTTCTTCCTTGGAATTCAAGTCAATCAATGCAAAGATGGAGTATATGTTCATAAAACAAAGTATACAAAGGAGCTTCTGAAGAAGTTCAAGCTGGAAGATTGTAAAGTGATAAATACTCCAATGCATCCAACCTGCACCTTAAGCAAAGAAGATACTGGAACACAGGTAGACCAGAAGCTATATATAGGTATGATTGGTTCTTTATTATACCTCACTGCATCTAGGCTAGATATTTTGTTTAGTTTATGCTTGTGTGCAAGATTCCAATCAGATCCTAGAGAATCTCATTTAACTGATGTTATCTGAAAGGAACAACAAATCTTGGACTTCTTTATAGGAAATCCCTAGATTATCAGATGGTTGGATTTTGTGATGATGACTTTGCTGGTGACAGGGTTGAAAGAAAATCAACCAGTGGCAACTGCTAGTTCCTAGGGGAGAATCTGATATCCTCGGCTAGCAAAAGACAAGCAACTATTGCTATGTCTGCAGCAGAAGCAGAATACATCTCAGCTGCAAGTTGTTGTACACAACTACTTTGGATGAAACATCAATTGGAAGACTATCAGATTAGTGCTAATAGTATTCCCATTTATTGTGATAATACTGCTGCTATTTGTTTGTCAAATAATCCAATTCTACATTCAAGGGCAAAGCATATTGAAATTAAACACCATTTTATTAGAGATTATGTTCAAAAAGGAATTTTAGATATACAATTCATTGATACTAAACATCAATGGGCTGATATATTTACTAAGCCTTTAACTGTGGAAAGATCTGATTTTATAAAGAAAAATTTGAACATGCACTTTGTTTCTGATTAAATTTGCTTGACCAGGTTATGAGCCTAATCAAGAGAAAGCCTCTGAAGTAGCTTCTGATGGGGTTACTTTAGAAAGCCCCCAACAACAAGCACCAAACTTACAAAAGGCCTCAATTACCTGTACAGACATTGTCATTCATCCTGAACATCTACCATATCATCTCAATGCAACACACTCTAAGATTTCTTTTGGAATTGCATTGAGAAACCCATCAAAGAAAAGACAACCTGTTCCTGAACAAGTTACTGCTGTTCAATCTGAGTCTTAAACCTTTAATGAACAAATCATTGAACCTGATTTTATGACCACATCATATCATTCTGATGATGAGGATGAGCAAACTAACTCCTGGTTCAAAACTGGATTTCTTAACAAGTCTGCAAGCTCATCTTCTACTGTGATCTTAAACTTTGTTCCTGATCTACCATCTGAGACCAACACTGTTATTGTTGAACCTAACCTACCTTCTACCAATGACCTACCTTCATCTTCAAACCAAGCTATTGAAACTTGTGCTCCTGCTAGATCTACAAATGTCCCCTCTCCACCCACCCTGTTTCTAGATTGTACTATATTAGCAGATGTGTGTGAGAACATTTTTCAGGAGCTGAACAAGTTAGTTGAAGCTAGAAACAACTTGGTTCATGAAGAAAGCTATGAGAAGCAGTGGAGGAGATTAAGAGAATGAGTTGATTTTGTCATGTCTGAACTTCAAAGATCATCTCTTGATGCTCAAGAGATTGCTCAGAACAACCTCCAGGATTGGTTGAAAGGGGTTGTCAACAACTTACAAGAAGTAAGGGTCAGCAGAATTCAAGAGAAGACTGAACTGTGCATAATAGGAAGGAATGCTTCTGTTGTCATTCCTTCTTATGTTCATCCTAATGAGCTGGATCTAACTTGGTTGAATAAGATAAACTTCAAGACAGCTTCTACAGAGTTGGAATTGGTGCAAAGGAAGTCTGAACTGGAAAAAGAGAACAAGCAGTTAAAGAAAGAGCTTCTAGAACAAAAATTGCTACTACTTGAATACAAAACATCCACAGAAGCTAAGCTGGAAGAAGCAAGGATTAGAGAAGAGAACTTGATCAGAAGTAATGAAGCTTTCAAAGAAGAAATGAAGCAACAAGCAGAGACAACAAACAAGATGCTCAAAGAGATGATGGATATGTTCCAAAAATAAGCCAAACCTTAGTTGCACACCTCTAGCTTGTTTAATTTCTTTGTTTGTATTTTTGCATGTTTCTGCCTCTGAACTATTTTTTTGTGCTTCTGAACTTAATTTTGCGCTTCTAAACTAACTATGTTATAGAATTTCTCACTGTTTTTCTCATCTCTTTCTTTTTGTCTTTATTTTATACTTTTTGTTGATGACAAAAGGGGGAGTAGATATATAGTATTTATAGGCTCTGAGCCCCATTAATTTAATTTTAATCAAGTTAAATTAATATGACCTTCTTCTTATCTCTTAGTCTATTAATGTGAGATTATTCTGAGTGATTATAACGTTGTTAATGATGAATTTAATTAACTTGGATAGAACTCAAGGGGAGCTTACAAACCTCACCTTAAAGTACTATTGGACTCAGGGGGAGCTTACAAACCTCATACCCTTAAAGTCAAATTGTTAATTAGATTAACAACAATTGAACATTTTAAATACTAGTGTTTGTCATCATCAAAAAGGGGGAGATTGTTGGAACAAAATGTGGTGTCACATCATTTTTCGGAGGTCAAGCTATTTTATTAGCATAGACTCACTATTTTATTTCACGACTGAACTTTTAATTTTTTCAAAAGAAAGTGAAAAAAGGTTCAAATAACACATTTTTAAAGATTAAGGGTTCGGGGGTTGGTTATATTTAGGGAAGGTATTAGCACCCCAAATATTCGTAGTACTCTACGAGAACCTCTTGATTTTATTCAACTTTTGTGCAATAACTTGCTTGCTTTTTTTTGTTTAAAAAAAGGAATTAAAAGTAGTGATTAAAAGCAAAGAAACATTTTGATTTACATTTTTTATTGATTTTGGAAGGACATAGTCATTTACCTACGTACCCGTGAGGGATCAAAACCTTGTAGTTCGGGGTAAAAATTGTCGTTTGATTTGTTATATGTTTTTTATTAGTTTTTGAAGAAGGTTTTAAAATAAAAAGCCAAGTGGCAAATAGAATTGGCTTGTGTTTTTTATATTAAAAGAAAGATGACTCAAAGTATGATTAAATGAATTGAAATTTGATTAAGAAAGTAAAATAAAAAGGAAATCACTTGATTGTAAATCAAGGTTTATTATGAAAATATTTTTGTGATTTTTGTTATTTGAATGCTTTTGTTGTTTTGGAATAATAAATGAAAATTAAACTAATGGAGCAATAAAAATAAAAGCGCATCGATTTTTATAGTGACATTGGATTACCACAAAATCCCTAATCTAATTTTTTGCATTTTTTGACATATGTAAAGCGGTAAAGAAATAAAAGAGGACACACACACGCACTTTTCTCATTTATATTGTTTACATTGAACCTAGATACATTCTAATTGCTGGAAAATAAATGACGATAATTAAAATGCTAAATGATAATAGAAATAAAATGAAACACAAAAAATGCTAAAAAGTAAGAGAATAAAATAAACTAAGAGAGAGGGACAACCGAAGAGACAAAAGTACCGAAGGGACAAAATTTCGAAGGGACAGAAAAAGAGGGAGAAGAAAAGAATAGCTCGTCAACACAAGTTAAATGAGGGAGAAGAGAGAAAAGTTCTTTGGCAACTCAAGAGAACTTTTGATGTGTTGTGAAGTGTGGAATGAAGGCTCTATTTATAGGTGAGGAGGTTGATGAGAATGGAAAAGTGGTTTAATGATTTTTTATGGTGATTTGAATGGTGTTTAATGGTGAAATTTAAAAGAGGAATGTGAAAGTTGACGCTTAACTTGGAAAATTTTGGACCTTAGACATTTTATTTTTGGATCTATTCTAAGTAATAAATAAAAAGAAAATAACCTAAAAAAACAAAATGAAATAAAAATAAAAATAAAATAAAAGTAATAAAAAATAAAATAAATAAAAAAGACTAATAATAAAGTAAAAAAAGTGGGCCCGAGAACCAAAAAAAAGAGGTATTTAAAAATACCTCTCTGTCGAATTTTTCTATGAAAAGTCAGAGAATATTCCGGATCAGAGAACATGTGACAGTAAGACTTTAGGTCAAAAATTGGGGTATGACAATTGGATACACTAATTTTTGTTCAAGTGTGCAGGACCATATACAAGTTTAAGTATATTTTATAGGGTTTGGAAGAACAAATTAAGAGCTATGGAATCAACAAGAATGAAGCTTGAAGCATCTGAAGAGAAGTGCTCCTGAAGTGATGACGTCATCAGAAACAAGTTCATCAGAAGCATCTCATTAGAAGCAATATCATCAGAAGCTGAAGTTCATCAGAAGATGAGAGACTTAAAGCTTCAAAGGTTGTTCAATGGTTTAATCACGTCTAGCATTGCAGAAGACTGAAAGAACAAAGTAACGGCTAATTCAAATAAATTTGAAGGCATTGGACGCTTTTACTTTGGAGAGAGTTGACAAAGGACAATTGTACGAACTGTACAACTACTATCTCCACTACTTTATTTATGTCTTTGCATCAAGACAAGAATAACAGCTATGCCTGCAGCAATGTTCCTTCAGACTAGGAATGCATTTGAAATTGATCCTTCATAGGACAATAACCATATCAGGTAAAAGATCATTGATGATTTTGATCAAGCTTCAAATGACTTTTTTTTTATGTGCTGGCAATTTCCAACGTATCTTTCACACCTCTATATAAAGGAGTGAAGACCTGCTGGTTGGGTATGCAGACACACACATAAACAAGACTCATACAACAATTTACAAGTGTCAAACTTTGTTGAATTTGTTCTGCATCTAAAGTCCACTTAGAATTTCTTATCAAAGTTCATATCTTAGAAATTCTAGAGTCATAAGAGTCTGTATCTGATTTGTATTGTGAACACCACCGATTGTATATCAAGTGTTCAACCTCAAACAAACTTCTTTGTAATTCTGTTTGAATAGAAGTCTCTTGCTTGTGTGCTTGAGTAATTTGAAGTCTCTTGCTAGTTGTAGCATTGAGCAGTTGTAATCAGATATTACATTTTTAGTGAACTCTCCTTGGAAGTGCAAGGGGGACAAGACTACTTCCGGTTTGTGGAAGAAACCTGTATAATTACTTTGTGTTCTTCATCTTCTCTCTCTCTCTCTCTCTCTCTCTCTCTCTCTCTCTCTCTCTCTCTGTTTTATCTGCTGCATTTAGATTCTGATTATCACTTCAGAAGTTGAACTCTATCGGCTTCTGATCAGTGACTTCAGTAGGAGAAAACGAAGAAAAAGAAAACACAATCCAACCCCCCTTCTTGTGTTTTTCTCACCTTCAAAAATCGTCTCCCGATTTGATAAATTGTGTCACGATTTCTCATCAAATTTTAGATTTGACACTCTTCAATTCGTGTCATGATTTTCTCTTTTCGAGCCACAAAATAATGTGAATTGAAAAGCTCCATTTTTCCTTAGAATTGTGACACGATGTAGCATTTTCGTGGCACAATTTTTAGTCTTTCTTGATTCTTAAATGTAGTCTTTTCCAATTTAGAAACACCTTAAAACCTCTTCCAACTCTATTAACTAACTAAACATCATATGACATAGTTCATCAAAATTACAAACTTGCATCATTACTTGTCCTTAAAAATCAAACTTATTAATGAAAATTAAACTTGCATATTTACTTGTCTTCAAGAAACAAACTTATTAATGAAAATTAAAAGCCAGATAACACTTACCCAATCAATGGTAGTATTAAAAGTTCACCTTCTTATTCGGCATTTGATGAGCGGGCTTGCATGACCAAACAACCATTTCCACAACTTCTTGCAAATGATTGATACAGGTACTCATCATCGACATGCAAGTTTGCCATCACTGACATATCCAGGACCCTGGTCCAAAAAGTGTAAAAAAAATTATAATAAAAAACACACCAATATATTTATAATAAAAAAAAATTAAACAGGATAAATTCAGAAGAGAAAAACACACCAATATATAATATTTATCATGATTATAAACATACCATGCACATACATAAAAACAATTTTTACATGAACAAAAAACAAATGCCAAATGCATATATATTTTTGGTCAAGTAGTCTAGTGGCTAGAGAAATTTACCTTAAAGATAAATAAGTGAGGTGTCTAATATTATGTATTATCCTTTACCAAGTGAGCTAAGCTCACGGGAACAACCAAATGCATATATGAATAGCCTTTAGTGGCACAACTACTAGTCAAATAATAGTCATTTTTCTATTTTTCAATTTGTCCAAAAACATGTTTATAAGTATATCGGTGAAAAGGAAACCTATATTAATTACCAGACTATTATTTTTTCTACCCTATTACCTTCTCATGCATCTATGAGGTGTCAGATTATATAATTCAAACACAATTTTGATGTGTTCAGATTATATAATCCGAATTATGCTTATGTATGAGCATCAATGTGAATCTCTCTCATTTCAGCAATTGCGAATTTTTCTTTTAAAAACAATAAAAAAAACAAAGTAAAAACTGATAAAACATGTCAAATAAAAACTGAAAATTTGGTAGAAATCAGGATATGTTTTTTGCGATCTTGTAAACTAATTTCCATTAACCTCTTTGTATTACTCTCATCATAGTAAATTGAATAGCTACTCTCCTCTAGACGTAGGATAAATTTGTCAGAATTGGATAAACAAATATTGGTGTGTTATTTCGTCTCTTCTTTCTTATGTTTATTGTTTTGTTTATTCTTGTGATGTTGTTTCATACTTAGATGATCTAGATCTTTTTGTTGTTGTTGTTGTTTATTGAGACTATTTTGCTCTTGATTACTTATCTCTTTTACTCCACGCATCTAAGTTTATTCGTATAATTTGATTGCTCAAATTCACAACACGATTCGGTACATTTACCAAATTGTCCATCACATAGCTCTGCCAGTGCCACTTTGCACATGGATGGGGCTGCTGCTGGATAGAAGTATGTCATCTTACTTTGCAAATTTTTATACATATTTGATTTCCTCGTACTTATTTTCTTAAGCAGCCGGAATATGTTTGAACAAGTACAAGTTTCGTGAATACATATGCATATGCTTTAATTCTTGTTCCCTTTATCATATTATAATTGTCTCATTTATAATATTTACTTTTCTCAAATTAACAGATATTGTGGGAGTCCGAAACACAAACAAATATTTAAATCCGAAACACATATAAATCTTTAATCAGTGTGACCGTGAGTGAGAGTCCTAACAAATTTTGACGTTTTTATTTTTTTGGAAAATGTCTGAAACAAATTCATATTTTACGATAGAAATCCGCTGAAACTGGTTTAATGTTGCTTATAAGAAAGTAAAGACTAATTTGTCAAAAAAAGAAAGAAAGTAAAGACTAATGTATAATAAGACAAATGAACTTAAAATATATTGAAAGTGTAAAAAGGGAACTATATAGCTCTGCCATGCAACTTTTGCACTTGGATGGGGCTGCTGCTGGATAGAACTTAGTGTACTCTGAAGCAGCCGGCTGCATATATATGTTTCCTTAAATATGTTGGAACAAGTTACAAAGGAATCTTCGTGCTTACAAATGCATATTTACAGATGCAGATTTTGTCTCAAACTATTTTGCAGCCTGAAGAATTTTAATTTGCAGCAGCCTTTGGTTTTGCTTTTAGGGCTAGTATATGTTTGTCTTGTGTTTAGTGGGTTTGTAACTTTTGTGATTGTCTTGAGCTTGAACTGATTTTAATGAAATTTGTTTACCGATAAAAAAAATATTTAAATATGCGATGACAAAATGAATATTTTTTCTGTTGGTATAATATTATTTTTGTATTGTCCCGTGAGCATAACTCAGTTGACAGGGACAATACATTGTTATATGCAGGGGCCAGGGTTCGAACCCGGACATCCCACTTATGTATCATAAGGTGAATTCTAGCTACTAAGTAACTTGACAAAAAAAAAATTGTTTTTGTATTTTAATTAACTTTATTATTATTTGTAAAAAAAAAACTAACTTTATTATTATTGTTATTTTGAGGAGAACAAAATTTGTTTTTACGAAATTGAGGGGAACTAACTTAATTATTATATTAACTACATGGTGAATTTTAGTGTCATAGTATACGAAACTAATTTAATAATTAAAATCAACACAACCAAGTCGGTACATGAAGCTATTTTTTTTCTATTGAAATTTGTTGTGGCTTAAGGTAGCAATATATTTAAATATTTTAAAGTTGACGGGTTACAACAAAATAGAACATAACAAAATCGAGTGGAGTATAACGCGATCGAACATAGTTTTCATTCTATTGATTGAGTAATTATTTTTTTTATTAAAAGGAGGACCTAAGCCCAAAAGAGAAAAGAAACTACTCGGCAACATCAACTAAAAGTAAATGACTAATTTGAGTCGGACATGACTCATAACAAATTAAAGTAGAACTCAAACTGCAACCTAATTTTGCAGAGCATCAGCACACAAATTGACTTCACAATAGATACGACAAACCTTCACCTCCCATTCCAGTTGAAGCAAACGACGAATCTTTTGACGCAAACTCCACCCAGTAGGTTTCAACATTCCATTTAAAAAGTGAACAAAATGAAATGAATTTCAATTTTTTTTATTTCATTTTTACTTTTATTTAGAAATATTATCAAATAGGTTTATAATATATACTAGATTAAAACATGATAAAATGTGTCCCGTGAGCATAGCTCAGTTGGTAAGACAATGCATTATTATATGCAGGGGCCGGGGTTCGAACCCCAGACACCCCACTTATTCACCTTATAAGGTGAATTCTAGCCACTAGGCAACCTGACCAAAAAAAAAAACATGATAAAATGTAAGGAACAGTTTCACTATTTATAAATAATCATAACATTTATACATGTACATGTAGATTATTTATTTTTAAATCATGCGCATGTTTTTATTTTAGGGAAAATCATGCGCATGTTAACATAATTATTAATTTATTCCATATTAACTAAAAATATATTAGTTGCTACAATAAAGATACAAAGTAAAACTGAAGATAATTACATTTACCATGTCTTATATCATAACAGATTGGAGTTGAGTCTAGTGGGATTAGATTTTAACAAACTAAAGATTAAATCTGGGCCGAGAAAATTGACTACATAGTATTAGACAGGAACTGTAAACAGTAGTATTCAACTGGAGGGAACTTATAAGAAATAAAAACATAAATAAAGCATGTGTATGCAAAAAAGTTCTACCGCAAATAATGTCTCATGTTCTAAGATCACATGTATAGCGGTTAGGAAAAGAGGAATAGAAACCAAGTTGCTTGGACTCCAGTGGCAGGCTCCTTCCAAGGACGTATTTGGGGAATACCGAGTTTGATTTTCAGGGGGAACAACGTTTGGCCAGTGTGCATGCCTCTACGCACGAGCCGGATAAGTCGCCCACCTTTGGTGGATCGGAAACCGGTGTGAAAGCCTAAAAAAAAGAATAGAATACTAATTTTTTTTAAAAATGTAATAATTAGTGAACTGAAATTGTCCTTCAATCATTACCCGCCTATTCCGCTCAATCGTCACTTTAAATGTGAATTTTTAACTATTAAACTATTTGACAAAAAAGAAAAAGACATCTCTGGTAACAAAGAAGAGTAAATTACCAATTTAGTCACAGTCTATGACCGGCTTTTTATGATTACACCACTGACGAATCCATCTATCCTTTTTTTCACTGAATAGTAATAATTGATGAATTGAAATAGAATATATGACATCAAGTTCCTGTTTTTTGGTGTCTATGTTTTGTGGATATTACGGGTTGACTTTGGTGTTGGTGATTAATTTTTTGTATTGGTCTTTGGTGATAGTCCTCGGTTAGATGGTGTTTTGATGTTCGAGATGTATGAGTTTTCTTTTGAGTGTTCCATCTATAAGCAACAACATTTATTTGTTGTTTTATTGTTTTGCTGGTCTTTATTCGTCTTATGCAAATGCTTCATTGATAAATTTTTCCGTTCAATACAAATATTCCTTTTAATACTATAATTTTTCTGAAAAGAACATTAAATAAGGAAATATTATACATTTCATTTTATATTATACCACCGATCTTATGCCACCGATCATAACATAACACTTAGGTTGAAGTGTATAAGACTCAATGTTAAAGTGAGAGTCCTCAGTGTTCCTAGCAATTATAGATTAATGCATGTATCATAATAAATATACATTAAAATTATATACACATTTGGATTCCGTTTTAAAAAATGGTTCTTAAATGTGATCTGATTAATTTTAATATAAATAAATATGTCCAAAGAAAACATCGAATAAAAAATGGATTTTGGTTTATTTTGGTGAATTTGAAATTATTATTTTTTAGTAGCTTTGTTATAAACACGTTCTCTTTGCATCTATATAAGTGTGTGGCAAGGGATGCACTTAAACACATAACATAAAAGCAAAACTACTTTGAAAGAAAGATAAGAAACAAAAATGGAAGTAGCTGCTCAGGTACTACCCATGAATGGAAGTGTTGAAGAAGCAAGCTATGCAAACAACTCCTTACTTCAGGTATAAAGTGTGTCTATTTAAATTTATAAAAATGTGTGAATTGAATCTACTTATCAATAAGAACTTTTTAAGATGAAATTCTATATGTTTATTGAAGTTGTCTAATATGGGTTCGGTCCAACAATAAATTCTTCTATTTTAAAATGGTTAATGTCCTCCTAACTTAGACCTTTTTTGAGAGGTCCATATTAGTCACAATCAAGTTCATTATACAAAAATATAAATAATATTCTCTTCGTATTTAAATGTGAAAAATAGTTTGAGACAAATAAGTATTTAAAGTATATTATGGTCTGAATATTAAGCATCAAATTTGAATATACAGCGAAAGGTGATTTCTTTGACAAAATCTCTGAGAGACGAAGCCATAACCAGTCTATACTGCAACACACTTCCTAGAAGCTTGGCAATTGCAGACTTGGGTTGCTCTTTTGGACCAAACACATTCTTGGTGATCTCTGAAATCATCAAGGTTGTGGAAAAGCTTTGTCGAGAACTTAATCATAAATCTCCAGAATATAAAGTCTTTTTGAACGATCTACCGGGAAATGATTTCAACGACGTATTTATGTCCCTTGACACCTTCAAAGAAAAACTACGTAACGAAATGCAAACTGAAATGGGCCCATGCTACTTCTCTGGTGTTCCTGGATCCTTTTATGGTAGGATCTTTCCAGATAAAAGTTTGCATTTTGTGCATTCCTCTTACAGTCTTCAATGGCTATCTAAGGTTTGTTATCTTAGTCTTTTGGTAATCTATTAACATCCATTTAATAAATGTTTCGCCATAATATAAACTTTTCTCTATATTTAATCTATTTGTATAGATTCCTGAGGTTGGAGACAATAACAAGGGCAACATTTACCTAACGAGCACAAGCCCCTCAAATGTCTTCAAGGCTTACTACAAGCAATTTCAAACAGATTTCTCTTTTTTTCTCAAGTGTCGTGCCGAAGAACTAGTTGAAGGTGGTCACATGATTCTAACATTTTTAGGTCGAAAAAACAGTGATCCATCAAGCAAGGAGTCTGGTTACATTTGGGAACTCATGGCTATGGCTCTTAATGATATGGTTTTGCAGGTAGACTATGATAATTTTTTCTTGTTCATATTAATTTAGAAAATGGTCATAGAACACAATAAATACGTGGGTGAATATGAGAAAAAACTCCAAAATTTTAAAGAAAAAAAAAATTAACTACATTAATATGCATATGCAGGGAATTATTGACCAAGAGAAACTCAATAGTTTCAATATCCCTAACTATTATCCATCTCCATCTGAGGTGAAGTTGGAAGTTCTCAATGAAGGATCATTCTCTGTCAGTCGACTAGAGGTTTCTGAAGTAAATTGGAATGCTCTTGATAATTGGGATCTTTTTGATGATGGATACAATGTGGCACAATGCATAAGAGCTGTGGCTGAACCTTTGCTAGCTAGTCACTTTGGTGAAGGTGTCATTAAAGAGATTTTTAATCGCTATAAGAAAATTTTAGGCGATCGCATGTCCAAAGAGAAGACTAAGTTCACCAATCTTACCCTAATGATGACTAGGAAAGCATGAGCATGGAAAAACATTTTGGCTTAGGGTTTTATATTTGCAGTTCAAAATAAATTTCAGTTTCACTTTAGTGGTTAATTTGCATTATTTGTTCCTTTGCAAATCATATTTCAGTCCTTTGTTTGCTTTAAATCTGCACTTACTACATTACCAATTATTGGTACTATTTAGGGAAATTGTGTACCATTCCTTCTATGACTTACACTCTGGAAGTTGAATTTATCCATCATTCCATTGAATAAAACGGTACACCGAATTTGAATTCCATTTTGAGTTTTTACATCACCAGCTATCTAGCATTTGTTAATCATATAAGGCATGATTTCTCATATACTAATAGGAGCATTTGTTATGATATAGTGTCTTTGTTATGCTAGATAATTCATTGTATTGCATTTGATTAGTTGGTTAGAATTTAGTTTTGGAGAGGTTATTTGTTTCACAAGTAAGCTATTTAGTTGAACCACTATCATGAACTGGTGCTATATATAACCTTGTATATGTTCAATTGAATCAATGGGAATAGAATTCACCTCACATGTTAATGTAGAACAATCAAAGTGCCAGGGGGGATATTGGTTATTGGTAAGCAAGTAATGGAGAAGGATCATTGATCTAGCTTGCAGGGGTGTGTTCATGTTTTAAGGTAATATGTATGTAAAGGTCTAGGCAATGATTGGCCACTATTGTCTCATATATGGGAAGGATATAGCAGCATGTTGCATAACGTTGAGAAGATCACAAGGGATGGTTTATGATGTTGTAGATAAGCCACTCATCATGTAGTGACTTGAACTCGTGAATTGATAAGCCAGCAAGTGCACAGTTTTATATTGCATGATAAAAAGATATTGAACCCACATGATTGGTGGTTTTTTCCATGTTGTTTAGCTAGAAAAGATTTGATGTTTGAAGGATCGGTGGTTTTTTTGTTTTAATTTAGAAAATATGCAATTATAAGAAATTTCTTGAAATTGTTAGATTTCATACAATAATAAACAAGTCAAATGTCAACCCATTCTATTGCTATGAAAAATTGAAGTCTAAATATGGGGTGAACTAAAATAACTAATGTCCTCTTTCGAGGTTTTAAAAATGTATTATAAACCAATATAGCATCATATTTTCACGAGGAGTGATGTGAACACTCTTTTTAAACATTTTCTCTAACATTCACTCTCTTATTGAGTGAAACCCAAATAGACATCACATTTTGTAATTGAATCTCACATAAAACAGTGATACTCACATGAGTTTCACCAAATAGGAGTGAAGTGTTAAAAGAGTGTTAAAAAGAAATTGTTCCTAACATTCTCTTAGTCTCTCTATTCTCATGTTTCAAAACTCTTGTTAACCCTTATGATTCTAACACCTTTCTTCTCCTTTCGTCATGAACATTAGTGCCTAAATATTTCTTAAAAACAATAAGATTGCATTAGATACTTTGAAACCCCCGTAACAAAAGAAAGAATTTGAATTATAATTTTTTAATCTTTGGATTACTTTTCATAATTCCAAGACAAGAGGGGAACTACTTACTCGTTGTAGTGATAAGCTTAAACAAAAAATTTACTCATCATCATAGCTTAAACAAAAATAAAGAAGAAACTGGAATTTTTATTCAAAATGCAACATCAAGAATACAAGATTTTTTAAATGTTTGAGATGATACAATGATGAATGAAGGTTAGATTACAAGTGGATTTAACGGCACTAGGGTCATATAACTTTGTGCAAATCAGTAAGCAGGATCGAAATGCAGGTCAACCTGCCCCGTTTAGACTTGAAGGTGGGAAAAACACAAAAGGGGAGGGGGGTTGAATTGTGTTTGCTTTTTCTTCGTTTTCTCCTAATCTGAAAACATTGATCAGAAGCAGATAGAGTTATACTTCTGAAGTGATGTTCAGGACTAATTGCAGCGGATAAAACAGAGAGAGAGAGAGAGAGAGAGAGAGAGAGAGAGAGAGAAAGAAGAAAGGCACAAAGCAATTATCTGAAGGGATTTTAAGAGGGGGTTTTCAAAATTTTAATCCTCTTTGCGAAAGAAATCCCATTGAAACGGATCTTGATTAAATCATTAATCACAAATCAAACACTTTA
>Ga0315914_1005194_pt1 | contig 19096 bp, 14 predicted proteins | sample MpolenodulesMG_FD_203920 | JGI IMG/M metagenome (GOLD analysis project Ga0315914, IMG submission 203920) | Medicago polymorpha root nodule microbial communities from Los Angeles, California, United States - elongated nodules | ecosystem: Host-associated > Plants > Roots > Nodule | place: USA... | reverse complement strand
CGGACTCAACGCCAACAGTACCCTGCTGCATCCAACACAGTTCCTTCCTACAATTATTGGAAAGCAGTTGGATTAGACAACATACCAATAATTAAGTTGGACTTGGATGATAACTATGATTATAACCCCCTAGGGAAAAAGTAAAGACAACTGAGGCATATTTACCCAATACTCAAGAAGTCTTTAACCGAAGTTAAATCCACCAGATGGGACCGGAAGGTCATTGCCTCCAAAATTAAAACCAGGTTGAGAACCATCGCCTGGTGGGAGTGTCTCATCTTCATCTTCCAACCAATATGTCTCGAGAATTTTAACAGCCTTCTCATAAATTTCATTGTTGTCATGACTCTGCAGGTTCTCAATCTTTTCCAATCCCTCAGCATCATCTATCATCTGAGCATACAAGTTGACATCTGCAGCGTTACCAAAGCTTTTCTCTGCTTCTCCGATCTTCAGAATATTCTCAAGACCTTCTAAACAGACGGTAACAATTCTTGGATCGGGGCAAACAAGAAGATCACACAGAGGCTTAATGCAACCCTGGCTCACCAAGTACCTTGTAACAAAAATATTTGGTAAGTTATCACCTAAAATCTCAATGTTTCCAGCATGAAGCAGAGCCAAAAAATAAATATTAAGAATCACTTCACATACTTGATTTGCTCATGGGTACCACCAGATGTAGCATTGGAGAGTGCCCATGCAGCTTCTTTTTTAATGTCAAACTCAGCATTTTGAAGAAGATTGACCAGAGGAGCAATCAGTCCGGCTTCAATAACAGCCTACATCATACATAAATGGTTCAGAATGCCTTTTTCAGTAAATAAGCTAACTAAAAATCACTTCAAAGTAAAATGAAAACAAAATTCAAGACCCAAAACAGAAAACAAAATGCCAATAGTCAAGTAATTATTGATATATATAATTGAAATGGTACCACACCTGTCTTTTCTTAAAAAAATAGTCAAGTAGTACAATACATTCCCTTCGGTAATGTATTTACAACAGGATGGTAAATAAGGGTTTAGTCACCTAACAATCAAACCATTACTCTAATTGGTGTATAACCTGGGAACTAAATATACCCACAAGACTACAATGGTTGTTATTGCACCGGACCTCCATGTTAAACATCATATGATACCCAAGAACATCAAACTTGAATAAAAGCATAAATTAATATGAAATTAAAATTGCATTTTATTAGACAGGATATTTAACATCAATGAGTTATCATAAACATTGGATTTACAGGTTACCTGGATCTGCTCTTTGTTTCCAGCTGTAATGTTTGATATAGTCCAGCAAGCTTCTTTCTTAATGCTTTTTTTGTGATTATGGGTCAACAGACTCAAAAGACATGGGAGTGAACCATGACCAATAATAGCCTGACAAAGAGTCCCAACAAAATCAGATAACTCTCAAAGGTGACGCATGAGAAACACACGCAAAGATTAATGGTAATAAATAGTAGTGATCACTGTCCCTGTGAGCATAACTCATTGGTAGGGACATCGCAATATGCAGGGACCGGGGTTCTCCATTTACTCCTAGCCAGCCATTAGCATACTTGACCAAAGAAATAATAGTAAGGATCACCAGAAATGACTATCAAGCGTATGGTTACATACTTCCCAGGCCAAAATTTCCCCACCCCCTAAAAAAACATGATTCGTAGGCTAATGTTTTGAAAGTTATCAATCAAGCTTCAACAACCACATACTTTAGCATTTTGGTGTTTTCCCTAAATCAAATTAGACTTGCAAAATATAACTATCAATAATTTCAAGTTTATATTTGCTACCAACACAACACTAAATCAGTACTTTATTTCAGGTCATTTATTTCAAATTTTAATTTGTTTACTAAAGTTACTAACAACACTAATTAAAGTACTTCACTAGGTAAAAGTTAAATTTAATTAGAAATAATTAGGTAGCGACCAGTTGTTGAACAATTCACAAGCCATTATGACATTACCTGAGTCTGCGCATCATCTCCCGTTACAATATTTCCCACCGTGCGAAGTGCAGGGATCAGCACTGAAGGAGATGGGTGCCTACAAAACATGCATATAAATTTAGAGTCAAATTAATCAATAATTGCAAAAGATCATTGGTCAAATAAGAATAGAAGAATCGTTACTCACAGAAGAAGCTGCACCAGTCTGCCACATACACCTGCCTCAATCACCGCTTGGATTTTGTCATTTGTTCCATCAGAAAGATAAGAGAGTGCCCAGCATGCATCTGTCAGGACTTCTTCATCATTTGAAAAAACCAAACGCTCAAGAGCTGGAAGTGCTGGCCTCACCTGTCCATCAAAGTTCCATTATTATTAATACACAAATGAAGGCTCGTTCAGTTATGATTTATTACAAAAAACAGCAACTACCTGATCAAATGGAGGTTGTGGCTTGCCCCTGCAAAAGTTTGACAGAGTCCACGTGGCATTTCTCAGCATCGAAAGCTTTGCCTGCTCATTCAACTGGGTTAACAGCGGGATCAGGGCACCATGGCTAAGAACAAGATCACGGCACCTAGGTGAATCACCAGCAACATTTCCCAATGCCCACACAGCCTACAATATCAGAGTTTCAGTGCTTAGATTCCACATGGTTCAGCAAACAATCATGAAAACACTATCACAATTCAGTATCAATATACCTGCTCCCGAACATCATCACTAGGTGAGCTAAGTAGCTTCACAAATATCGGAACTGCCCCATGATCAATTACCACCTTAGTATTCTCAGAAGTTCCGGATGCTATGTTTGTAAGAGCCCAAGCAGCCTCAAACTAAACATACAACAAATCACACAAATAAACAACCAATCGAAACAACACATTACAACTACAATGCATAAAACTAAACAAATTTCAAACCTGAAGTTGGGGAAAATCCTCCCTAACTAGAAACTGAACAAAGCGAGGAACAACACCGGATTGAATAACTTCCTCAATCGGAGGGCTTCGCTCTACACAACAAAATTCAACACTTTTAACACTGAGAATCAATAACATCAAGACACTTGAACAGTAATTAAAAACATCAATGAAAATCAACAATTACCAATTGAAAGAAGCTTCCGAAATTGCGTAGTTGCTTCGAGTTGTTGATTATTATCATCCGACCAAACACCAGCAACCATTGCAGGAAGACTCTCCAACTGCAACAAACATCATATATAACCGTCAAAACCGTTTTTCAACCAACTATCAAAAAACTTAACATCACACAATAAAACCCAAATCAAATCAAAACAGAGAATCACAATCACAGAATGAAACACATCCAAACCCAAAATCCCAAATCAACGATCGAAAGTTACCTTTTTCTCGACAATGGAGGAAGATTGAAGAGGAGTAGCAAACTGCGGTTGATTTTGAAGACCTTCACGTCGTTTCTTCAAGAGACTTTCTTCACGCTTACTTTTACGGATCTCGACCATGTTATCCTCTCTTCTCCGGCGACCTTCGTCGGCGTCGACGGCAACCTTGTAACGGTTGCGACGAACCTCTGTTCTTGCATTGGGTCTGAGCGACATCGTTTCGAATTAGGGCTAGGTTGTGAAAACTCGATTTGGGAATTGAAAATTCAAAACCCTAATTTTCGATTGAGAATTAAGAGAGAGAGAACGATGATAGTTGGAGGAAATTTAAATAGGTGTATAGTAGTGGGGTGTGGGGTTGTAAAGGTGGTTATGGATCTGAATTTGTATGGATCGGGTTGACCCGGAATTTGAATATGGAAGGTGCGTTTAATGTGATGATGATGTGAATCGGTGCGTCGTTTCGTGTTGTTTTTGGATCGTGCCGACTTGATGGAAACGGGTTATCATTTAGTGGGTCATATGGACCTTCACTCTCCAATTCAAGAGTTAAATGAGGGATGATGATGTGTGTTCCAAGAATATCCAATTTCAAAGCAATGATACCTTTTTTTTTAGGGAATGATCAACTTTGTCCCTGAATTTGCACGAATCGGTTAAATTTGCCCCCCAATTTAACGAAATATCAAAATAGTCCTTGAATTTGTAAAATGTCAATCAATTTAGTCCTTCCGTCCAATTGGAGTGTTAACGATGCTGACGTGGTTGTTAACCTCTCACATGTCAGATGCCACATAAGCAGAGACTAATTTAGCCGATATTGATCAAAATTTTCATGGACGAAATTGATTGATTTGCAGAAAATGTTCTTTCCTCCCCAACAACTCTTTTTTTCTTCCCCAATAGCTCTTTCTTCCCCAAATATATAAAATTGGAACCCTAATTTTACAATCTTTAATCAACACTCCAAAATACCCAAAATTTCTTCAAATAATTAGTGGTAACGTTCTTCCCCAATTCAAAAAACTCCAAACCCTGATTTTTTTTTATTAAATCCGAACATCAGAATCCCCAAAAGTTCTTCAAGTAAAACTATTCAAATTGAATCTGAAATGATAGGGGGGGCAAATGGGCAAAAGAGTTATCAAAGTCAAGCTTCATCTTCAAGCTCCATGTTTAATGATGATGTGAGAGTGCTTGAATGTTGATTGTATAAGAAGTGAGCTTAAGACTAATATTGCCGAAATCCGTAGGATGGATGACAATATCACGCTAATCCTGCATCACGGTGGTGGTTTAGAGCAAGATGAGTATCAGAGGCTGCAATATGTTCGTGGTGAATTCTCTATTTGGGAAAAAATGGATGTTGATGAGTTATGTTTGTGGGACATTGCAGAGGCTACTTCAATGATCAAAATGATTTCTGTTTACATAATTCAAGGACTTATTTGATGGTTTTTTAATATAATGTAGGGATCGATTTGATAGTTAGACAAATAATTCAGGGACTAATATGATGGTAAAATTATTGCAGAAAGACTACATTTTATTCATCTTCAACCTCTTTTGATTACAACTCTACACACACCTAGAGCAATATAGTAACATGTTAAAAAAAATCAAAAAGCAAATCATGACTATCAAAAACTTAATCAACCTAAGCTCACTTCCTGTACAATCAACATTCAAACATTCTCACATCACCATTAAACATGGAGCTTGAAGATGAAGCTTACTTTTATAACTCCTTTTGCCCATATGCTCACCCCCATCATTTCGAATTCAATTTGAACAATTTTGCTTAAAAAAATAGTGGGGATTTTGATTTTCGGATTCAATCAAAAAGAAAATCAGGATTTAGAGTTTTTTAAATTGGGGAAGAACATCGCCACTAATTATTAAAAGAAATTTTAGGAATTTTGTAGTGTAGATTAAAGATTGTAAAATTAAGGTTCCAATTTTATATATTTGGGGAAGAAAGAAAGAGTAGCCGGGGAAGAAAGAACATTTTCTGCAAATCAATCAATTTTGTCCTTGGAAATTTTGGTCACTATCGACCAAATTAGTCTCTGCTTATGCGGCATCTGACATGTGAGAGGTTAACGGTCACGTCAGCACCGTTAACGCTCTAATTGGACGGAAGGACTAAATTGATTGACATTTTTCAAATTCAGGGACTATTTTGATATTTCGTTAAATTGGGGGACAAATTTGGTCGATTCGTGCAAATTCAGGGACGAAGTTGATGATTCACTCCTTTTTTTTTGTATAATATTTTTTATTATTAAGGGTAGGAAGTTTCTAGCGTTGTTTAGTAGTGATTAATATTCATCAAAAAGATTGTAAAGCTCATAAAGTGGGTTCTCATTTCTCAACCAAATTTATTCTATATGCATGAGTTAAAGAATGAATCTATGATCATATGTTTAAGGAGTCTAATTCTATTACAATTTGAACCAATCAATTGTTAGTTATTCCTACTTTTATCTAATGATGATGAAAGTAATAAAATAAATTTAAATATTTTTTTATTTAGATTAATTTTACTATGAACGGATCATGTCATTTTTTTAACACATTCATTCAATGAATGTGAATAAGAGAGATATTGTAGAGACTGGCCTAAAAACGTCACATAATAAATTGATGTAATTAGATACATGTGTAAAAAAGATTTGTGTTTCACTGTATACAAATTAAATCTTTTCTTTAGTCATTTTTCATGTAATATTTCTCTCAATTTTTTAATGAGAAAATGTGGTATACATCATTTGTGTAAACTAGTTTACCATCAAAGTCTAGCTCGAGTGGTTGCCATGGAACATGTGTGAGTTTTGTAAACTTCACATGTTATTTAATTGTCTTGAAGAGTAGTTCATCGATGGAGATATACAAGGTGGTACATGATTAAATCAACACCACCTAGTGGCGGATCTTGAAAAAAATTAGGGGGTGCCAAAATTTGAAACACATCTTACTTAATATAAATCTAAGGTGGTTAGATTTCCCTAAATCCTTAACCCTAATGCAGCTCTAACATCCTAAAATGACAAATTTAACCTTGAATAAGAAGTCATTTCTCTCCTAAATCATCACATTAATGAACAACTAACTACTACTTAACATTGCCTTCACCAATTTAATTTTGCACGTTTTTTGCTAACGTGCAAGACGCATGACTCTAGAAGTGTTTAGTTGCTCAAAGTGTTTAGTTGCACACCCTTGGGACCTACAACTAGGAGACATCATTTAATTCTTGGTCTTTTTTGTGTTTTTGCATGTTATGTTCACGCCAACTAAGAACCTTATACCATTCCTATAAATTGGTGATACTGTTTGGTCCGTTTGGCTATTGTCTCAAGTTAGCGCACCTGCATACAAAAGCTCAGTAGAGAACATTTGATATCTTGAGCACTTTTTAAGCGCATCCATGACAACCAAAGGTCTATATTTGCCTCAACCAATTTTTTCACATGGGCAGCTATATGTTGCATTGTCAAGAGTTACATCAAGAAAAGACTTGAAGATATTGATTATTGATGATGAAGGGGAAGATAGTCATGTCACATCTAATGTAGTTTACAAAGAAATTTTTCAAAATGTACTTTGATTTTTTGTTTAACTGTTTGACTTTCTTATAAAAAATCCATGTATGCCACATTGATCAATGATACATGATATTCTAGAATGATTTATTTTTCAATTTGCTTGAGTTGGTTGTAATCAAAATATATTGATCAATAGTCTATGTCAAGAGTCTAGTTCGTATAATTAATTTAATTTAGGGGTGCCAAATGGTTTAGGTTTTGAGAGTTTATTATTTAAGCTAGCACAGGAAAAAGGAAAAAAAGAAACCAAAAAGAGTGAGCTGAGATCGAACCCACCACAATCAAGTCGTTAAAAGGGATATGTTACCACTAGGCTGGAAAGCAATGTTATAATTATCACCACATATTTAATATATATATATCAAAATACAGGGGGAGCCATGGCCCACTTTCGCTACTGAAGAGTTCCGCCACTGACACCACCATCGATATGAAGGTAAAGTGGATAGTTGTTGTGCATGCATTGAAATCTCATGTGGAAAAGGTTGAAAACTTGTTTCAGAAGGCCAATTCCGCAACAAATAATTGCAAATTGTTGCTTGAATTGTTTGATTATTGGTTGCATTTGATATTTGCTCCACATTGTTATTGTCTTGTTGAGTTTAAATTCACAACAATACATTTATTATTGTTTTTTCACTAAGACTTAACAATTTGCGCGCAGATCAATTCAGTTGTTAACAAAAAATAATACCAAAACTAGTTTTTGGCATTCTCATACATGAATACACGAGATAAATTAATCCCTCGATTAATTTTGACTTATTATAGTAGGGATTAATTTGAACTATATGAAAATATAAGAGATTAATTTGAAATTATTTTTGTTAGTGCGATCGTGAGGAAATTGTGAGAGATAAATTGCGTCTTTATTTTTCTTTTTCCAAAAATAACTTTTTATCAATACTACAAATTATCTTAAAATATATTGATTGTATCGGGATCATTTAGTAATAGTAACTTAAACCTAGCCCAATTGAACAACCTAAAAAACATGTTTAATTTTTATACAATAATTCCAAAAATATTGTACTTAAATCAGGACCGTAGGGACATTTTTTACTATAGCTAAACCTCGTCCTGCGTCAGCACTGGCGCAGCAGCTTCTGTATCATGTATGTAGAGTACACTGGCATTAGATAGGTTAGTGTGTTTGTTGAATGGTTCTCTGATGTGTTTGTGGAATGAAGACGAAACTTGTGGTCCCTTCATTGCCTTGAATTAGCTCCATCATCTTCATTTGAAGAATTTTGATTTTGAATAGATTCTAAACAAGTAGTTGATTATGAATTTTAGAGCTATAATTTTTTTTTAAGAAGTTATACTATCCCATCTAAATTGGTTTCAAGGAAAATCGAACTTGACACATAAAGAGAAACATACCAAGTTCACAAGTCAACATCATCATACCAATTTAAGTGGATTAATTTGAGAATTATACTAAATAAATGATTGTAGACAATTATTCTTTTAGCACCTTTAAAACTCTTATATTAAATTCGTTAAAATACAAACCAATGACGCAGCTCACACTTATTAAGTTAAGAAAGGTCATATTCCTAACCAGCGTCCATAATTTAGACCACATCTATATCACATGTTTATCCACAATCAAAAGAATTTTGATTCTATAGTTTAGCCACTTTACTATACCTTAAAAATTCGATCCATTTGACCAAATCAAAGGAACAAACTATACTCTCTACAAATTTATAGACAAGTATAGCTTTTGTTAAAAGGAGTTGGAACTAAAGGTAATAATAGATTATCATTGACTCTATTGTTTTAGGGTTCTCCCTTGCAACAGTTGTGATATGTCTTTGAGATGATCTTGGTGGAGAAGCAGAGAAAGTAGAAGCTTCTAGAACCTCTCTTCCAATAGTTGCTACCTCTGACATTCTTTGTGTACGAAGTGCTGTTAGGTATAAACATGCAGCTGAGAAGACTGTTGTTAAAGAAAATACCCCAGCAGCTGAGAACAAACCTTCTCTGATGGTGTAGCAACTTGTTCTAGGTTTAGACCAATTCTTTAAATGGCCTGATTCTACACTAAGTCCTACCATTAACAAAATCTCTGCAACTGCAAAACAGATCCTACAACATACAAAAAGTGTTAAGTTATATCAATCCATGCCGGAGCCAGAAAAAATAGTTTGGGTGGGCCGTTAAAACAAACTATAAACAATAATATGTAAACATAAAACTAAAGTAGTAATAAGCTTTAAGCATGAAGTTGAAATTGCAAAGTTTGACTAAAAAGTTCAGGTGGATGATTTAAAAAAATAAATTACATAGTTTTCTAATCCTATAAATTATGAATATTTTTTTTATAATACAACTCTTAATTGGGGGAATTTTTCATTTGACAATACAATATCAAAGAGATTTGAAACCCCAAAAAAATAGAAGGTATGTAAACCTCCGCTAACCGGTAAAGTATAAGCATGAAAAAAAATCACATATGTCACTTTTGGAACCGCTGAAAACCTAAACTGTTGAATTTTTTTTTAAAACTCGCAAAATAGACCTATCATTTTAAACTTTTTAATTTTTCAGGTAGGCCACTAAACCAATTAGTGCAAATTTGTATCTGCCGAACACTAAAATCGTAGTAAAATTGTTTAAAATCTCGCAAAGTAGACCTACAGTCGTTAATTTTTTAATTTTTTCGGGTGGACCACTAAACCAATTAGTTAGATTTGGATCTATCGAACACTAAAATCGTAGCAAAATTGTTTAAAATCTCACAAAGTAGACCTACAGTCGTTAATTTGTTAATTTTTTCGGGTGGACCAGCCCATGAAGAGCTCCGCCACTGATATCAATACATACACTTCAAATTAAACGTGTGTTTAGTCTCCAACGCGTGTTGATGTCACACGAAATGACACAAATACATATAGTTATACTTAATTTCCGTAATTCTTAAGTTAAGTTCATAAATTTTGGTAATGAAGAAGGTAGTGCTTTTGTCCTCTGTTTCTAGGAGTTTCTATATTTTGTCCCAGAAATTCTTCTTATACTCTATCTCAATATATCTATCCAGCACTAGTAAAGACACTCTCAATAAATAAAGATCAAAATATGTTTCTCTTACCAAGTTGTAGTGTAGAAAAAACCAGCCAAGCATATTAAGGACTTGACAGAAGAAGAATCATGATCCCAATCATGTAAAGAAGGTGGTGATTTACTCACTGCTATCAACATGTAAATATGCTCCATAACCAAGGCAATTGCTAGTCCAACAAAGGCACAAGCAGAACATAGCAAAGGCACTTTCCCATCACCATTGTAAGCACATTCATATTTATCTCCCTTCTCTTTTCCATCTTTAGTCACAATCCATGTCACCTATCATATCAACATCACCAAATTATATTAAACTTCATGAAAATCTTAGTTGATTGTGTTAGGTTTTTTTAATTTGTAAACATAATAAATAGAAGAACTTTTTTTGTCCCTTATAGTGTAGTTGTGTAGTATGAGTTGAAATGCTCAGTATTTAGACGTTGGTCCAGGTTCGAGTTGCTAACAAATTTCTCTTCCCCAAATAAATTAACTATTAACATTTGTTTATAGAAAAAACAATAAAAAATTGTACCTGAGAACGTGTAGCTTCAGCTTTGAGACATAGGATGAAAGTGAATATGCCTAATATAATTGTGATAACAAGAAAAACTACTGTTTGGCTACTCAAATCTGTTTTACTTCTTCTTGGTTCAAGGTCTGCATGTGTAACTGCCATTCTCTCTCTAACACAAGACACAGACAATTTCGTAGGGAGAAAGGAAGAAGAGAGAATGAAACATAGTTCTAATGGTATAAATATGACAAAAAAGAAAGAGTTCTTGAATTGCTTGGAGCAAAGGTTGCTTAAGGCCAAAGATTCCAACCGTGTGAACTTCTATACTAGGAATACCACAAGGGATATTGTTAATTAGCACCATAGGGTTACCTTTGTGAAGTTATGACTTATGAGTGATGAAGACAAAGATAGTGCCTATGTTTTATGACAAAGTAAATACGTTTACATTATAACTTTTCACTCATAAAGTTGAGTGTGCCTTTCAATTAATTCTGTTTTTCTAATCCCAAGTATTAACAAAACAAGGTAAAGTAGTGTTTGCATAAGATAGCACAAGTACAACTATATATGTGCATCATGCATGGACACGAACTAAATAATCCCAATATCTTTAACATTCGACCATAGATTTACAATTAGTTGTATAATGCATATGAGGGATTAACTTGAATAATCTTGATCATTTGATTGAGCTACAATTTAAATCAGACAACTGAGATTTGACTTAATGATGGATAACCGTAGAGAATTCAAGTTGTTGCTCTAAACTCTAATCCTTTTGCAAGAACAATACAGTTGGTCAAATTTGATTTCAATCTGAACAATGCATAAGCTCTTCACAAGTTGTGTACAAAGAATGGGTTAGGTCGGATTGTGTGGCCCTCCCCCAACCTCAATATTAGATGATATATAATTTAACCAGCGATCATGAGTTCAAATCCAATCTTGGGAATTAAGTGGTGTTAAATCCCTTGAGGGATAACTTTGTCACTCATTGAGTTCCTATCTGAGTCAATTAGTCTATACAGTCGCGCGTAAAAAATATATGATTTATATACACACACAGACACACACTCATTTTCAAATGTCACGTAAGAAGAAATACTGAACTAAAGTAACTAATTTGAGGGAGGAAAATATTTTCTATTTATATTTCCTATAGTGGATGAGCCATTCTATATCAAAATAATACAATGATGTGAATATGGCATGAGCTAATTGAAGCGTTTCAGATGACCAATTTTATAGATATGAAATATAGCATGTTATTAATTGACATTGTAACTGTGTACCTTGAATGGTTGAAGAAGAATCCATGGAGACATGTGGTGTCTTGAGAGAATTTGGTTTTGAGAGCTCTTCTGCCGCCTTACTGACTGAGCGTTCTTTAAGTTTTCAGTGTGACTAACCTAATGGGATAGTTAGCTTATATACTCATCAGTGGAGGCAGAGACCTCTCAAATGGGCTGACTAATAAGAACGGTCCAACCCATCACGGTCCGTTCACAATAAGCCCAATATAAATACAAAGTACAATAACATTAAATATTTAATACTATATAATACATTTATATTTTTAATATTTAATTAAAGTAAATCCAAAATATTCAACACTAATGAGAATAACTCTCTAATTCACCGAAGTTATTTATCCCAACTAGAAATATTGTCGCTTAGTTAGCTAAAAGACATGTATAGATTTATTATAGAGAACAAGTTTTCTATTATTAACTTTGTAAATATGAGATCAATTGACTTAGAGACGTTTTGATAGATATTCTTTGATGAAAGAAATTTGTGTCTCCATCATTGCGTGTAAAATACGTACGAACAAAGCCCGTGGATATTGATATAAAATTGTAAAATATCCAAGGGATTGAAACACAAGCCATCTGAAATTAATAAGTGATAGAAATCCAACTATGTGATTGGAGATCCCATAATGAAGGTTTAACGTGGTAAAAACAAGTCATGGGTTAGTTCTGTTGGCACTAAACTTATTTTGTCTCTTTCCTATGACGTACTTGAGAAATTGCTAAACACTCCATTATTGAGAGGAGGATGTATGATTTGCAGTATACACTTGATGAAATTTTCTTTATGGGTGTCGAGTGGAGCAACTTGCATGAGATCTTAGTGAAATCTCTAGAGAACTCATGAAAATCAAGCACAACCTATTAGTGCACAACGTCGTAACAACAAGAATTTTGGGATGTGACGTGATGAGATTGAAGATTCAGCAGCCGTCAACATTCAAGAATTGACAGCTGTCAAGAAAACACAATCTTTTTCTCTTGTTGGATGGTGGAAAGCTGGTGATTGAAATGGAAGAGTTGAAGTCCATGAGATTGAAGAGTCAGCCCCTACCCCTACAAACAGTTCTTTTTCTCGTGGTGGAAATGGAATGGTTTTGATCGAAAGGGAATGATTAAACTCCCTAATAGGATGAATAACTTGACTCCCAAGTTAACGTTGACCCATGGAGTCTATTTAAAGAGAAATATATGGCTATAATCTTTGGAACATTAACAATGACCATGATCACACTACTTTCAAACATTCTCAAACCATTTGTATACAATGAAAGTAAAATTTGGTAAATATTTTATTGTTTTCCTCCCAAATATTTTTTGGCTTGAATGCTTGCATTCTTTATATCACTCTACACTAGCTGGAATATTAAAGGTTATAAGAGATTTCTTTTAATAGCACTAATGTTCGGTCTGATCTACGGAATTGTTGCTTGACTTGCTATGGCTTACACTTTTAAGGTGTTGGTAGGAAACAACTACAAACTTAACGGGGCTATCTTCAGTGGAAGATATGTCTTAGCTCTATCTTTTGATGTATGGCAAATATTTTGATATTTTTTGAAAAAATAAGGAAAAAAACCTTTGTATTTTTATACTTTATTGATGTATTGGATCTGATTGATGATGTATATATTTTGGATTTGTTTAAAAAAATAATCTATTTGTATGTTTGAACCATTTAAAAGTTTTTTTTTTATATATGGAGTCAAATTTTAGTTTTTCGAATCGCACAATTAATATGTTATACACTATTGTTGTTGGTCTGTGTGTCATGCTTGAAGTGTTTTTTAAGTTTATTATATGTATTTGTTAATTCAAAGTATTATATATTATATTTTAAAATTTAATTCAACTCAAACAACAGACAATACTTATTTTAAGTAACTCATTCAAATATGTATTTGATCACAAGATCATTTGCATCTTTTCTATACAACAACCTAAAGGAAACATATCAAGAAAGAACCACATTAATTACTATGAAATGTTTACTATTGACTGTTGTTGTGGGGTGGAAATGAGAGGCAAATGTTGTGTAAGACGGGATAATATTGTATCAACAATGTTGACATGAAACCAAGAGGAGATGATCGAATGGCTAGAGAGTACTATTTACCAACATTTTGTACACTACCCATTCTACGATTTTTTGCAAGGTCGGAGAGGAATATGAAAGCCACACATTGTATATTGTAGTGGGTTTAGGTGTTAATGGTACTATGTGATACAGTCGAATGTTTAATGCCACTACGATGATGTGGTCGAATGATTCTTTTTTGAAGAAACAAAAATGAATTATATTAACACTGACACCGTAATTGTCACAGCACAAGGTGTGCCGAAACAGTCACGGGAAGAATACAGCCAAGTTAATGATACACAACAGTCAGTCGAATGATTCTTGTAAATAAAATACCTATATTCTGCATTGGTGCATAATTTCCAAATTATTTAAGGTTGTTTTAACTAGGCGGTTGACTAGGAACCGACTACTCATTGTTGGGTATTTTTGTCTGCTCTGCATAGTCACATTCTACCTTATCTTACATAGATGCTTCAATTTTCACGAGACACTTGAATAATCAGGGTTATTGTTGTGTGTGTCTATAAATCGAAGAAGAAACCATAATATATATATCGAAGAAGACAAACTACTCCACCAAAATTCTTTAATTATACTCGATTAAACCATAATATTTATAATTTTGTGGGTTTAATGACCAATTACAACTAAATCATTATTAATTAGAATTAAATGGGGAATTTTTGTCTTAAAAATCGATAACAATTTTTGTTTGTATTTTTTAAATTAAAAAGATGGATTCTACATTCTCATTTAAAAAAACTGTGATGAGAATCTAAGTCTTAAATATCGACAATGGTTTTGTGTTTTTTAAATTTGAAAATACAATCACATGTTCAATGTAAAAAATAAACTGTCCTTGTAATCTAATTTGTTAAAACTGATAACAATTTTTTGTATTTTGTAAAATATGAAAAAATAATAAACTCAAATCTACTCATAATATATAATAAAACTAACGCCCTTCATTTTTTTTCCTCTTCCTATTATACAGTTTTCCTATTAAATGGTATTTTGAATATAAAATAAATAAAAATTTAATAGAAACACTAAATTAATTTTGATATTTTAAAAATACTCATGAATTTTCAAAATGTTATCACATCGATTTTCTCCAAAAGGAACATAACAATTTGTTTAAAAAGATATAAGCACATAAAATTTGCAATGAGCGCGGTGTAAATATTTAATAGATTTTTGTGTATAAAATAAAAAGCATTTAATAAAATCTGCTAATTTTTATTTATTACTATCTTTAAAGATTTTACAATATTAAAAATCTAATTATTTGATACAAAATTACCCGAATGTTATGTGAAATAAAAAGAAATATTGTTACAAAGATATGACACATACCGAAGTAAAATAGAGCACAAAAAATTTATGTATTAGCTTGCCTACATGGCTCATCAAGGCATGGCATAGTCATTGTTTGTTCTTATGGATTTATCCGCTTCAGAAGCAAAAAACCCTCATAATACAACAGGCTTTTCTCAAGTATAAATGATAATGAAGTTTTAAAACAACTCAACTTTATCTTAAAGATCACAAAAGATGTAAACCATAAAGGAAAATTGGAAGATAGAAAATTATGTGTTACATGTTTATTTCTCTTTTGTGAATGTTGGTGCTTGTATTCTCTATATCACCAATGTTACCTACTGCAAATAATATATAGGCATGCCGTTCTTTAGAAGATAAAAAATAAAGATGGAACGTGTGAGTGGTGGTAGTTCCTAATATTAAGTATGAAAGGCATGTTCCTTCAAAAAAAGTATGAAAGACATGTGTAATAAAATAGGGATAGTATATATGTTGCTGAATAGAAACTAAGCTTTGACTGAGCAAAAGTAAGTTTAATAAAAAAGAACTTGGTCCGTCAAATAAATTATGTGTAACATATTTTAAAAATGAAAAATAAAAAGATAAAAGTGACTTTTTTGGATAAACATCATAGATGTAATGCATTAGAACAATATAACAAACTATGAAACGCAAGACAATTGTTACATGTTAGAGGTATGATATACTAATCACATTACACCTTTACAATTCTTGTTACGCGGTTGTGTGCTAATTGACCGTGTGTGTGTTTGATTTTCATGAGTGATCTATTGGTTTTGCCAAGATCTCATACAAACGAACTCACTTGACACCCATTTAGGCGATTTCATTAAATGTAGGATGCAAATCATACACCACCCATAAGAGATATGATAATAACTAAAAAATTTATAGTGTATTCTCTCAAAAATGCAGTCTTTCTTCATGGATCCCCCGATCACAAATATTGGGTTCCTATTACTTGTTAACTTCATATGGCTTATTCACAATTCCCTCAATGTTTCACAATTTTATTTCATCCTAAAGACTTTGTTAGTACGTACTTTACACACAATTATGAAGACATAAATTTCTTTCATCAAAAAATATTAACTAAGACGTCTTTAAGTCAGTTGATCTCATATTTTCCAAGTTAATAATAGTAAACTTGTTTTTCCTAATAAACCTTTACATGTCCTCTTAGTTGACTAAGTGATAATATTTCTAGTAGAGATAAATAACTTCAGGTAATTTTAGATTCATTCTCATGGACTCATGTCATATTCATATCATTGTATTTTTTAATACAATGACTCATCCACTATAGAAAATATGTATTGCTAAACTGACTTCTATAATATACTTCACCAGGTCTGCTTAGACAATTCTAAGCGAAAAAATCTTCACAGAGGAGAAAAATTAAATTAGTCAACAAGATTTGGTGCTAGGAAGTTAATTGTGTCAACAACAAAAGGTATAAAAACATGTTGATTGTTAGAACACACTTTCTCATGTCTGACCACTTTGTTTGACACGATAAAGCCCCGATTCTCAATCTTAAAAGTGGTGAAACCCAAGTCAAATCCACACATACATGTTTTCCTCCTACCTACCTGTACACCATAACATCTGCAGGCCTAAGTGTTGATCTTCCATCAAGTGGGTATGACAAGTTCACATGTGTCTCCTTCTTTACAAATACTTTCGCCTGCCTGAATATATCAAAAAGGACATCCCTAGCAAAGTCATGTTTGTATTTGAAGTCGGGAAACTCCTCATAACGAACAACATGCTCTCCAACTGTATTCAGACACGCCTTACGACAAACATGACACACCTCATCAATGGAAATAATGGAATCATGGGGCGATATCGGATGATAGTTCGATACTATAATGATGACATATACTGACCTAACCCAACAATAAGGATAGCTAAAAGAAAATTCGGAGCATTTGTTGCTTGCAAACACGCAAAAACTACTTTTTATATAGTGGTCATGTCAAACTTCACATCCATATCTTGAACATTTTTACAAGAAAGGACATTGGTCAAACCATGTCATGCTTTAGGACGAACGATATCCTTACTAGTAAAATTGCTATATTTAAAATCTGGAACCACACCACAAAGACCATCCATGATATTGTCAAAATAAGAGTCCACACCACTTTTTATACTATCCGTCAAAATACAATCTTGTAGTACCCAATATCGACCATAGAAGCCACAAATTGTATTTTAAATCACACACAAACACACACACACACATATGGGGTTTGTTAGGATACACCGACTAGTTTTTATTAAGGTGTGTTTTAGCAAAGATATAACTAAAAAATTGTTAAATACACCTTAAGGTGAATGTTGTTAAAACACTCATTCTAAAAAATAAGTGGGTGTATGTTAGCAACTAATATAGGCATTTGCTAGAATACACCCACTTATTTTTTAGAAGGTGTGTTTTAGAAAGTTATAACTAAAAAGTAGTTAAATACACCCTAAGGTGTAGCTTGCTAAAACACTTCCACATAAACACTAGTGGGTGTGTTCTAGCAAATCCACACACACACACACACGGATATATATATATAGGTTTTGCTAGAAGCCATCCATGAAGGTGTCTTTTAGCAACACACACCTCAAGGTGTGATTTTCACTTTTTAGTTATAACTTTGCTAAAAGACACCTTCCTAAAAGGTGTCTTCTAAAGGAGAATCGATTAACCCCTAAGACTGACAAATGGACCAACCTGATTTAAAATCACAAGTTTTTTCTTTACAATAATAATCACTATTTATATACACAAGCAGTGAAATGAATTTTTTGCGATGATATCAATCAAATTAATTTTATCTCTAAAGTTGTATATGTAATGTTGTCACACTCCACTTTCCACGTACCTTAGAATTTTGACCCATTTGACCAAACCAAAGGATCAAACTATACAAATTTATACAATTAAAGGTATAACTTTTATTAAAAGGAGTTGGAAACACAGATAATAATAAATTATCATTTTGACTCTCAATTGTTGTAGGGTTCTCTCTTGCAACAGTTGTAATATGTCTTTGACTTTGAGGTGATCTTGGTGGAGAAGCATAAAAGGTAGAAGCTTAAAGAACTTCTCGTCTAACAATTGCAAGCTCCTCTTACATCACGAAGTGCTGTTAAAGCAAACACCTCTGCAGCTGAGAATAAACCTTCTCCGATAGTGTAGCAATTTGTTCTTGGCTGGCTTAGACCAATTTTTAAAATGGCCTGATTCTACACTAAGTCTTGTCAATAACAAAATCTCCGCAACTGCGAAACAAATCCTACAGTACAAAAAAGTGTTAAATTCTATGTAGCATCTACATTTTTGATTGAAAGTGTATCTAAATGTTGGACACAACAAACACGACATCGTCACACATGTTACATTTAATCACTTTTATTTCTTTTAGATTTTTACCAATATCGACATGTCGGTGCTTCATAAGTTAAATTTATATGTTTTAATTGATGGTTGAGCTAGTTTTGGACTTGAAATTCGAAACAATACATTAGTTGGAGGGTAATTTGGAAGTTGATGTTTTATTTAGTACTAGTTACAAACCCGTGCTTCGCACGGGTTCAATAACGTATTCGATAAAAAATTCTTCGGAAGAAGAGATGTTAAAACGACGGAACATTGTGATTCATCATAAAATATATATCGGCTGATTAAGAGAGCATATAATCAGTTTATGAGATTAGGAATTGACATAATATTTAGGATGAAAACAATTGGAACCAATGATGTGTGAATTATGATTACATATTATCCAAAATTATAAAAAAGAGTGTTGTTGTTATAGAGTTACCAAAAAA
>Ga0315914_1005191_pt1 | contig 19105 bp, 9 predicted proteins | sample MpolenodulesMG_FD_203920 | JGI IMG/M metagenome (GOLD analysis project Ga0315914, IMG submission 203920) | Medicago polymorpha root nodule microbial communities from Los Angeles, California, United States - elongated nodules | ecosystem: Host-associated > Plants > Roots > Nodule | place: USA... | reverse complement strand
TTTTTTTAAAGTATGAACTCGTGAAATAAGCTATAAGCTCGTTGTAAAAAACTGTTACCAAACAGAACTTTTTTTTGTCAAACGAGCTTATAAGTTATCCGCTATAAGCTATAAGCTCGTTTTTGGCCTTGCCAAACAGAGCCAAAGTAAAAGAAAGAGAATCGTTAAGAGTGGTGATACATGCACACCCATAAGTGGCATATACACTTAAACCTCCACACAAATATGTGAGATGTAGCCTAGACTCCACAAACACTTTGTCTCTCTTCCCTCTCATCCATCTCTCTTCCGTCTCTCTCCTTTTATAGTTGGGGGTGTATGGGTGGTATAAAAATATGAATGGTCTACCAATCATTTTCCAATTGTTAAATGTAAGTTATGTAACCCAACGAATTGGGATATGGGAGTGTATCCTATATTTTTCTGTTCTATACAAAAACACCCCTTTGTAAAAAATGTACTTATATTGTAAATTTGAAGATTTCAATACACACAAAATGTATTGTAAATTCAAATTAATGGCAAACTTAAAGTTTATATTATATGCTTGATACTTCTTTTTAAAAAATTATGACACATATATACTTTTAAAAAAAAAAGAAGTAATGACACATATATACTTGTAACTTATGAGGGAAATATAAAAAATATATAGAATTGATATTATAGTAGTATCTCAATCATAGTTTTAAAAATCGGATCGATCGTCGACTCGGTAAGGTTACTGAGTTATTGGTTGAACTGCATAACTGAATCAGATTAAACCAAATAACTTTTGTAAAACTCGGTCTACACATGTATTAAATTGTGTTGAATCAGATTGAACTAGATCACCTAGTCTCGAAAAATAAAAAACTCATAAAACCTATCAATTGTCAAAACTCATCAAAATTAATTATGTGCATTTTATACCTATACAAAATCATACCATATTTAAATAAATATTAAAAATTTATTTAATTTTAATATGAGCAATGACCTGGTGCTGTGTTGTTATGGTGGAATGCTTTTTTTTTTCCTATCAAAAATAAAATAAATTACAACTTTTTTTTGACCAAAATAAATGAACCACTCGAAGCATATACATTTAGTCAAAAGAGAATTGAAGAAGCACACATGAATAGTGTACTCGCTTCCAAAAAACAATAATAGATAAAAAGCATGCTTGAATTGTAAAAATACATTTTTCAAAAAAAAAAAAAAGAATTATAAAATACAAAGTGAAAAAGTTTGCTTCTGCATTGAATGTTTCAAACATAATAGATAAAAAGTAGAAATAATCACAAAATTGCTTTGTATTGTATTAGTTAAAGCTTATGCCTTTGTTTTAATTGTTGGTCGCGTGTTTGACTCCCTCTCATGCCGATGCATAATTTTGAGCTTAAATATCTTGATAATATATTAGAAAAAATTATGAAAATTTGATATTTTAAAAATACTCATCGAGACATATCTAACGACATCTTATATGATATTATTTCTCTTTGTATATTAGTAGAAAAATATGGTCAAAGTAAGTTAGATGAAAATTACACATTTTCAAATGAGTCATCTATTGCGGGACGGAGGGAGTATTTTTTTTTTTAAACCCACTTGGGTTGGCCTAGTGGTATTGGCTTGGGATCTGGGAGTGTGCTCATCCCTGAGGTCTTAGGTTCGATTTCCTCTAGTGTCAATTTAGGTGGGCTAATTTAACTTCTTAAAAAAAAAACACATTTTTTTTTGAAAAATAACTATAAGCGTGGCCAAATTGAAGTATTGACTCAACCAGTTTGTGAAAACCACAAGGTCATCGGTTTTTACAGGGTTTGGCTGGTTCTCACCGGTTTGACAACATGGTCGATCCAATAAGCATTTTGAACTGGTTACCCCATCGGTTTACGGTTGAACCAGTTCGAGTTTTAAAATTATGATCCCAATTTTGAAAAAGAAAGAAAAAAACACAAGGTACCCCCAATTATTAAAACATTATTAGGTTGAGTTCCAAAACTGGTGGCAGTCCATTATTAGATTTGGTCATAACTCGCCAAAAGAATGAATAGCTAGGATCAACCCGAGGAAGTCTCCTATAACCACAACTAATTTATAGAAAATACTAATCGGTGTCCCTGAGACACTAGTTCAGAAATTAAATATAATATAATATTGTATTGAAAATTGTACAGTCAATTTTTTAAAAGTCTATGGTCAGGTTCATGAGGTTATATGACTTGTCGATATTTAAGGGAAAATTAGTTTATGATATGTGTCAGTTAGGTTGGGGAAAAGAGGGAGAGGCGTGGAGGTGGAGGCGGAGGTTGTTTGCGTGGGAAGAGAAGGTGGTGGGGTAACTGCTGATACTGCTTCATAATGTGATTTTGCAGGTTGACAAGGATGAGAGATGGCTATGGACATTGGAATCTTCTAATGTTTTCTCTTTTCTTAGTGTCTATAATTTTATAACTTTTCAACCTCCTATTGCTTTAGCGGTGGCAGTTTCCTCTCTTTGGCATAAGGATGTCCCTCTGAAGGTCGTGTTGTTTGCTTGACGGTTGTTCCGAGACATGTTGCCTACAAAAGACAATCTGCATCATCGCGGTGTTATTGATCACGGTTCCAGGATGTGTGTGGCTGGGCGTGGTTCGATTGAATCTTCCCATCATTTATTCTTACATTGTAATATTTTTGGGCCAGTTTGGCATTTTGTCTATAGGTGGCTTGGCATCTCTGCGGTCATCCCTGCTCAGGTGCCGGATCATTTTAATCAATTTAGTGTTAGTGGTGGTATCGCAAAGATGCGCCGCTCAATATCACAAGTCATTTGGTTTGCAACAGTTTGGAAAATTTGGAAAGAAAGAAATAACATGCTTTTTAATTTACAAAGAAAGCTCGGTAATTCAAGTGATTGATAAAATTAAGTCCCTTGCCTTTAGGTGGTTGAAGGCAAAATTTGTTACACTTCCCTTCAATTACCATGGTTGGTGGCTCAGTCCGTTCACCATGTTGGACATAGGCTAAGGGTTATTTCTTTTCTAGTTATTTCCCTATACAGTTTCATCTTGTAAACACTGTTTCGACTTTGTTATCTCTTCCTTAGTACATCTTCTGCTAGGAAAGACACTTTGATTTGGTAATATATTTCATTTTAGCCTCTTCATTTTTTTTTTAAGTCTAAAAAGTGTTACTTTTACGAATTATGATCATCTTCATTTATGACATTTTCGATTTAGAGCATGAGATTTCAGCCGTTGTTACCTGGTGTTGATGTTAGAATTCGTGCTAATTGTTCTGTAAGGTCATGTCTTGTAAAGGATCGTGTGAAATTAAATGGTGATGACTATTACTTGTTTTGGGAGTAGTGTTGATTGCACTGGTGTTATTCGAGATCGTTATGGTTTCAGTTAGTTTTTCTATCATCCTTGGTTCATGTACTATCACCATGGCATATTTGTAGGTGTTAGAACATTGGTGTGAAGATGGAATGAAATTGGAAGGTTGGAAGATTAAACACCAGGTTATTAAACTTTGATCTAATGTTGTGTGAATTGAAAAAAATAGAGTGTGGGAGTCCCACATAAAATAGAACATACACATTAGTAGTGTTTAAATAGTGGTATTTAATTTTAAATACCTGATAATGATGAAAATAATAATAATTATTATTATTTATTCATGGATATCACTTCCCATGATTTTAGGTTATGTTTGTTGTGATAAGATTGAGAATCCAACTGAATTTCCTATCTTTCCTTCGTTAGTGAGTTTGTTTCTTTTTAAACTTATCCGATTAGTTTGTTACTTGAGCTGATCTGTGGGTTGCTTAATTTTTAAGTTTACTTAATCATTAAGTTTCTCCAAATTAGTTACAAACTCTCTCTATAAATAGAGAGCTCACACAATGCATTCCACACACCGAAATTCACAGTTGATGCTTCCTGTGTTTTTCCTTTCTTTTCCCTCCTTCGACTTGTGTTGACAAGTCCTTCTCCTTTTTCTACTCCTTTCTGTCCCTTCAGAATTAAGAGTGTTCTTAAGACCTTATCGTCCCTTGTCGGTATATTGTCCCTTCAGAATCAAGAATGGTCTTAAAAGCATAGTCCCTTCGATAATTCTTTTCCGTCGAGATAAATAATATATTAAGATCATAGTCCATTTTCGGTATAATAAGAATGATCTTAAACATATATATATTCTTCTTCAATTCATGGAGAAGTTAGATGTTAGAATGGATATTTGAGTGGTTGAAATACCATATTGATATTTGGAGAAGTTAAAAAACTAGAATGGTGATAACACCATATTTGAGTGGTCTCAACACCATAATAAAGTGTTTATAGTACCATATTGGTTTCAGTATTAAAAGAGTGGTCTTAGTACTATATTGAAGGTGTAATTTTCAAACGGTTTTCTATAATAGTTAATCGCACAGTTGTAGCTGAGCTTGTTTTATCCTGGAGGCGGCGTGGTTGATAGTGCCTTACACAATTTTAGGCAGTGCCACAAAACGTCTTAAAGAGAGCATCATGATCGTGACTCAACCTAGTAATAACTTCGGTAGATAAAAAAACAACAATTTGAAAATCCAAATACAACAGTTTGGAAATCCAAAAACAACAATTTTAAGACATTTCGACTGTTATGTCTACCGAAAAAGTTACTTATGAAGGTTCAGTTGTCCCTAAATAAAACAAGGATAAAACAAACTATAAAATTACATCTTTTGACTGATACCACGATCTGCTTGTAGTTTTTAAACACCACTAAAATCCTTCAGAGAACGATATTGAACATATTGGACATTAGAGGCCGCGAATCATTTCATGCTCCATGGCTTATTAAGTAAGAATGTGACTTCTGTGGTTGCTAAATTCTTTTTAGGCAATTACATAAAAGTAAGAACCCTACGTATGACGTCATTCTTGCTATTAAAAACCCAATATATGCAGCGAACATCTTCTGTGCTAATAATTTATTGGGATGCAATTAGTTCGGATGGATTCGGTCGTGACATTAGTGAATTGTTTTATACCATCCTGGAATAACCATCCGAAAAAATGCGCAAATTTAAAATTCTTAAATTTGTGCCCTTGGTTAATTGGTTGATGGAACTATCATGATTTTAGTTCGTTAGGGAGTGCTAAAACTAAGAACTTAGCTACCCTAGAAATAAGAAAGAATTTGAATTTCAGATTTCTATTGAATAAGACTGAGTTGACTCAGACTTAAAGAGAGACTTGTGTACCATGTCTTTATATGGGAAAAGATTGCATCCTTAATGGTAGGTTCAAAATTAAAATTCTCCTTCTATTTTATTAGTTGTGTGATTTTTAATATTTGACTCATGAACAAGCGTTTAATTTTAAATTTGAGTAACTTGGACTTAATTCCAAGTTATATGATTAGACAATTTTATTTTTTGCAGTCGAGATAAATGAACCAAAAGTTTATATATATCATTGTTTAGAGAATTTGAATCTCTAAACTTAATAAATTATGATATGTGGGAATTGATGACACATAAACTAGATATGATAAAATAATATTTTGTCATATTTATTGATGACTGTGAATTTTGAAAAATAAAATTGATATGCTTGATATGTTCAATTTCTATAAAGAAAATTGAAATTTATGTTGGAAAGAGTACCAAAGTCTAAGAACAAAAATTCTAATTAAGAAATTTTTGAAGAAAAGACAACCCAACTTGTCTTATTTTTGAACTTGGGATTGTCTGGACTATATTTGGATTCTGGACCCCAAGAGAGTTGAACTCACTAGTAGAGCCTATGAATATGTATTCATTGGGTATGTTATAAATAGCGAAGCATATAAGTTGGGTCTTGTTAACAAGTGCTTCTAAGGTATTCTTTAAACATTTTAAATTAGGAAATCATTAAAAAAAAATTTAAATAGTTCAATTTCCAATGCATTTAATGTACAAGATTTTATAAAAATTATCATTTAAAACCCTTAAACAATCCAAGACACTTGTTAACATTTTGTTTTTAGTTTTAACCACTGTGCTACGGATGATTCCATTTTTGAATGTATTATCCAAAAATGCAAAAATAAGAGAGATAGATTCCACTCACAAAACTTCTCACATTATTTATCAAAAAGACAAATAGATCTAGTTTGTTCGCATTTGGTAAGAGTTATCACATCTAAAACTGATTTAATTTTATTATTATCCCCGTGATCTTAACTCAATTGGTAGGGATATTGTAAAATATACGCAGGGGTCAGGGTTCGAACCTCGGACACACCACTTTTCCACATTCTTTATGTGTGAGCTCCAACACTTGGTCACTTGACAAAAAAAAAGAAACTAATTCTATTATTTTATAGGCCAAATACCTCTTTTGATCCTTAAAGTTTGACAAAAATATCTGATTACTTCTTAAGTTTCAAATTAGTTCTTTAAGTTGTATATATAATACACATGTACAACCTGTGTGAAACTTATAAAACTTCATAATGGGTGTATCAAATTAACAACTTAAATGGTATATTTGAAACTTAAAAAACTTAAAAATATTATGTGGTATTTTTGTTAAACTTAAAAGACTAAAAGAGGTATTCGACATATTTTATACTAGCGTTTGTCTGTTCGTTCTTTTTATTGTGCTAAAGCGTATACATTAACAAACTATACTAATATAGCATTCTAGACAAATTTGTTAAAGAAGGAAACAATGTATTCCCTTTATATATAATAATATAGATTACAATTTATTAGATTCAATTGTTCTAATAGAAAGGAAATATTTCGACCTTCGCATTTTAGCCGTTTGTATTCTAAAAATAATATAAAAGAAGGACAAAACTTATATACAATTTTACTTGTTCCTCTCACAAAGTTGATTTTTTAATTTTAAAAGACATTTTTTTTTATACTTAAAAATTTACGAGAGGAACAGCAAAAACAAATTTGTGAAAAGACATCTAAGTTTTGTTCTAAAAGAACGAATGTAACTCAGTTGATAGTAGTTAAAAACACAGATAACTTTTTAAGAGAAACAGCTATTTGTCTTAAAATAATTTTGAATTTTTATTTATTTTGGGTTGAAACTAAAACAAGTACATACCATTCTCATTTCTCACCTCACATTGACACTCACACTAAAATTGACACTCACACTCACTCTGCTCACTCACTCAGTCACTCAAACCGCGTGCGAAGAAGAGAAGACAACAGAATCCTAAACAAACTTCACTTCGCTCGTTTCATTGACCCATTTCTTTCCTTAAATCACTTTCTACTTTTACATTTTTTTTCTGACAATTGGTAAGGGGCTTTAAATTTGCTACTTTGTTCTGTTTTCAATTTTGTCTATTTTATATATTTTTTTTGTTAATTCATATTTTCATCAATGTATAAATATTGTTCAAATGAAAGAACATCAAAAGAAAATTAGCTACATCAACTGCAATGACTCAACATTGTTTTAGCCATGTTTTTGTGTTCCCCTTTCTGGGTATCAATTTGTTTCTGTATAGTTAGAACTTGCCGTGATTGTCTCGGGAACATGATTTTCATTTCTAGGGTTTTTTAAGACAAAAATTAATTTGCAGAAATTTCCATGTCTCTTTCTCTCAATAGTCAATACTCTTTGTCAATTTTAGAATGTTTGATGACTGATTTGTTGAATTTTCTTTACAAGATGGAAATATTCCCTTTCAAATACCTAATTTTTTGTTTTATATTAAGTATGGTTTATAGTGGAAATCTCAATTTGTGTGATTTTGAATTTACAGACTATTGGTAACATAACATGGATTTAGAAGGAAGTGTAAAAGATTCAGTGCTTACTACTACTCAAGTCAGCATCGGTGGATTTGACTCTGATGTCAAAGCTTCTGATTTGGTGTCGTACTTGGAATCCAAGATCGGATATGTTGATAGATGTCGTCTGAAGACTTCTTGTACTCCTCCGGAGTCATATCCAGAATTTACTATGACTGATACTAAACAGATAGAAATTACAGATGACTATAAGAAGGTGGCGCCTCATGCCTTTGTGCATTTTACTTTGCCGGATTCTGCAACTGAGGCCCTCAATGCTGCAGGTCGCTGTGACCTAATTTTGAATGGTAAGGTGTTAAAGGTCATCAGTGGGCCACAAAATCCAAACTTCCTGAACCAAAGGAGGCGAACTGAAGCTCCTTTTAAGATGTCGGATGTAATCGTTGAAATTGGGACTTTGGTTAGCCTAGCGGATTTTACTGTTGCTTGGAGAGGGTGCGATAAAGGGGTAAACTTTCTTGTGGACCCTTTTGACAAAATGTGCAAGATTTGTTTCAATAGGGATACTGCGTTCTCATTCAAAGGAATAGGTAAACAAGCAGTGATAAAATGTGATTTTAAGATGGGGTTCTTGATTAGAGACATCGAGGAGATCCAAAGATATGATGATACATCGCATCTTGTTGTTTTATTACGTCTAGCTTCATCACCGTTGGTTTGGTACAGAACGGCCGATGACGACATTGATGAATCGGTCACAATTGATTTGTTAGACGACGACGATCCTTGGATCAGGACCACAGACTTTACCCCCAGTGCAGCCATTGGACGATGCAATTATTATAGAATATCAATCCCACCTCGTCATGGTGCCAAACTGAACAAGGCCTTGGAATATTTGAGACGCCAAAGAGTGCCACGGATTCCGCTTAACCGGCCACCTAAGATACAAAATGAACCTGATTTTGGGGTTCCCATGTCAGATGCTTTCTTCTACATAGATTCTCAGAAGGACATTTCTTTTGATATAATGTTCTTGATTAATGCAATTGTACACAGAGGAATATTCAATCAGTATAGTTTATCAAACAAGTTTTTTGAATTGCTGAAAAACCAACCTAAGGATGTCAATGTGGCTGCTCTGAAGCACATATGTACTTTCAAGCACCCACTGTTTGATGCAGCTAAGAGACTAGAAGCAGTCCAAAAATGGTTGCTCAAAAATCCAAAGATTTATCAGATCTCCAAGCAGTTTGATGGTGTTATGGAGGTTAGAAGGCTAGTTGTTACTCCAACAAAAGCCTATTGTATATCACCAGAAGTTGAATTGTCCAATAGAGTCCTCAGAAGATTTAGAGAAGTTTCAGACCGATTCTTGAGAGTCACCTTTATGGATGAAGGACAGCAAACACTTAATAATTATGCTCTTAACTATTATGTTGCTCCCATTGTGAAGGAAATCACATCAAACTCCTTCCCACAGAAGACGAGAATATATAAAAGGGTGAAGACAATCCTGGAAGACGGGTTTTACTTTTGTGGCCGAAAATATTCATTTTTAGCATTTTCATCCAATCAACTTAGAGATCGTTCTGCTTGGTTTTTTGCTGAGGACAAGGACATAACTTGTGATGATATAAGAAATTGGATGGGTAGGTTTAACCAGAAGAATGTTGCAAAGTGTGCAGCTAGGATGGGGCAATGCTTCTCATCCACATATGCATCAGTAGAAGTTCCTGCGAATGAAGTTAACTCAATGCTCCCTGATGTGGAGAGGAATAATTATGTTTTCTCTGATGGCATTGGTATTATCACTACGGATCTTGCAGTTGAAGTTGCTGAAAAATTGAAATTGGACAAGGCACCCTCTGCTTACCAGATCAGGTATGCTGGTTTTAAAGGGGTTGTAGCCTGTTGGCCTGCTAAAGGGGATGGAATCAAGCTTTCTTTGAGACCCAGCATGAACAAGTTTCAATCCACTCATACTACCTTGGAGATCTGTGCCTGGACTAGGTTTCAACCTGGTTTTCTTAACAGGCAGATTATAACATTGCTTTCAGCTCTGGATGTGCCTGATGAAATATTCTGGAAAATGCAGGAGGGAATGCTTTCAAGTTTAAATCAAATGCTGGTTGATCGAGACGTGGCCTATGATGTTCTAACCAAGTCTTGTGCCGAGCATGGAAATGCTGCAGCAATAATGTTAAGTTGTGGCTTCAGTCCCAAAACAGAACCTCATCTTAGAGGCATGCTAAACTCTATACGTGCTGCACAGCTTTGGGGCCTTAGAGAAAAGTCTAGGATTTTTGTTTCATCAGGCAGATGGTTGATGGGCGTCTTAGATGAGTTGGGTGTGCTTGAACAAGGGCAATGCTTTGTTCAAGTGTCTACTCCTTCTCTTGAAAATTGTTTCTCCAAGCATGGCTCAAGATTTTCTGAGACAAAAACCGTGCATGTGGTCAAAGGTACTGTGGTTATAGCCAAAAATCCATGTCTTCACCCTGGAGATGTGAGAGTTTTGGAGGCAGTTGATGTCCCGGATTTGCATCATTTATATGACTGTCTTGTTTTCCCTCAAAAGGGTGACAGACCCCATACAGATGAAGCTTCTGGAAGTGACCTTGACGGGGATCTATATTTTGTCACTTGGGATGGAAATCTCATTCCACCAAGTAAGAGGAGCTGGCCCCCTATGGAGTACGCTGCTCAAGAAAGCCGGCTTCAAACACGGCAAGTCACTGTCCAGGTGTGTGCTTTTTGAATGTCATCTATGTAGCTCCATACTTAATGCCTACATGCTTTGTATATGAATGTAAATGGGTAATAACAATATAGGACTGTTGATTTTCGCATGAATTATTCATAGCATTATGCCTTTGATTAGCAATATGTTTACTACAAGGACTTGCCAAACATTTCTTCTGATTGAGCATACAATTTGAGTATGCTAGGAACTGTTTCTAATTCTGCGCATTAACTTGATTATATTAGGAACTGTTTCTACACATACAATTATAACATCTGAGTTAAATGTTGTAACTGTGTTATGTTGCTCATGTTCTTGTATATACTCTGTAGCACATTGTTTTTTTAACTTGTTTTGATGTACCAAACTTCAGCAGTGAATTTTCTTGTTGAGTGTGTGTTGTGAAAATGATTCAGCTGTATTAAGTTGTTTTGTCTTCCACACTGCAGGACATCATAGATTTTTTTGTCAGAAACATGGTGAATGAGCAGTTGGGTTCAATTTGCAATGCACATGTGGTACATGCTGATTCCAGTGACTACGGTGCCTTGGATGAGAATTGCGTACACTTAGCTGAGTTAGCAGCTACTGCAGTTGATTTTCCGAAGACTGGTAAGCTTGTCACCATGCCCCCAAATCTGAAACCGAAACTGTACCCTGATTTTATGGGGAAAGAGCACCACCAATCATACAAGTCCAAAAAAATCCTGGGGAGACTTTATCGGCGGATTAAAGATGCGTATGATAAAGATATTGATGCTCCTGAATTCAACTGTGTGTCCAGTGATATACTTTATGATACAGATCTTGAGGTTCCAGGATCTTCTGAATTCATTGCTGATGCATGGGAGCAAAAGTGCTCTTATGATGGCCAGTTAAGTGGATTACTGGGTCAGTACAAAGTGAAAACAGAAGAAGAAGTTGTCACTGGACAGATCTGGTCCATGCCAAAATACAACAGCAGGAAGCAAGGGGAACTTAAGGAGAGGCTGAAGCACTCCTACAGTGCACTGAAAAAAGAATTTAGGCAAATTTTTGAGAAACTGAAGTCAGATGTTGGAGAATTAAGCGATAAAGAAAAAAATTTGTTGTATGAACAAAAAGCTTCGGCCTGGTATCAAGTGACATATCATCCTAAATGGGTGAAGAAATCCCTTGATTTGCAGCTTAAATCCTCAGATAATCAGAGTGCAGATAGTTTGGGGAATATGGTGATGTTGAGTTTTCCATGGATTGCAGTTGATTACCTTGCTTGCACAAAGACAAGGCATCGGAGAGTTAAAGATTTTGACTCAACCAAGCAAGTTGATTCTCTAGCGAAGTATCTATCTGAAAGGTTATAGTTGTTTTGTGCTTGATCATGGCCACAAGGCCACTCTGCCACCGTCAATTGTTTTCCTTTTGGCATTTAGTTAAGCTACTTTGGTTGTAACGAGTTTTTTTAATATTTTGACTTGCAAAACCTTCATTTGTTTTTGAGACTGCATATAGTAATCAGTGCTTTTAATTGTAATCTGGTTGTGTTGTGCTTGTGATTATATAGATTGTAGAAAGTATAATGTTGTGAAACTTTCAGTATGTAAAATAAGTTTATTACAGTTACCTTGTAGCCTAGTTGCATACAACTTCCTTGCAATTTACAAAGGTCAAATCATTCGAACCAAGTTCTATCCCTATTCCCCAATAAGTATCAAGACTTTCAAGAGCCCAGTTTTTTCCATCCCCAACAAGTCCTTAAGACCTCCATTAAAAAATATAATTGAAGTTGTATTGTAATTCAGTTATATTGCTTTAATGTATATATGAAATGAAAATGGTATTTTTGTGAACTTGGATATGATATCTTCATTGTAATTCAGTCATACCTCATCTTGAAGAGTTAATAGTTATCACTCTTGATATAAATGTGATATTTTCATGACTCGTGTTTGTGCTTAAAGTGGATCGGTTCAGCATTATGTTCCCTTGTTCTAATGGCAAACAATCTGAGTCACCTAACAGGTAATTTCACCAATGTTCGATTTAAATTTTTGCTTCCTTTCTGAAATGACTTTAGTTTGAACTTTTTTATATGTTCAGATCTACTTTGTCTATGTGTGTGCCAACAGCTTAGAGTGAAAACCTACATTAATTGGTAACTAATACTCTTTTTGAAGAAAACTCACTCCTTCCCGTTGACTGATAATAGTTCCCAGTTCAGAGTGAAAACTTCATACAGGCTGATGTATTATGTATAGCCACCAACGAAATTTGTACAAATCAATCATTCCAAAAATTGTACTAGTTCCCTCACAAAAGTACATAGAGAAAGACATTGTTGAGACGACCTGTACCATTTCCACAATCATAAATGAAAGATGTTAGCACATACTGTAGCATGATATATACACACAAAATAAGGCTCTTCACCTCAAATTATACTACATCTGTCCTAAATATAAGACTATTGAAATTTTTACTTAACCCTTATTATATAACCACTTTCAAATTTTCAACTGTATTAATCATTTCTTTACCAACATATTTTTGATTATGTTAGATATTTTTCTGCAACTTGTAATAAATATTTTGATGGAAACATTATCTTTTAAAGAATAAACTAAAACAATACAAATTGTCAAAAAATTTAATACTACTATTAACCTTCTTAATTCTCTTGATTTAGTCGACGAACTCCTATATTTAGGGACAATGTCCTGATAAAAAGTCTAATCTCATTGATGGCAACACCCGTATGTATTACTTTTCTCCATGATGCATGGGAGTATTTATTGATAAGCCAGCTACTTGTTTCATCTTCTCCTTTATGTCAATTTCTTATTTATGATATTGTAGACTTCGTGGCACCTATGCTTGTTTAACTTTGATAAATGTAGACCATATACTTTTTATGCTCTGAAACCGTTATTTCATTCATTTTGCTAGTACTTCTAAAGCTTTGCAACCATTTGCTTTTAACTCAGCTTGAAAATTATGATACATCAGTACAATTGTGTCAGAGACTTTAGGAAAAAAACGGCCAATGGCATGTAGTTTTCACTTTTCAGTCTAATTGGTTGTAAATATTCATTTCTAAACTTGTACGGCCTAAACATGTGATTGCAGAAAAAGTGGTTAGTGATATAACTTAATATTTTTTTTTCTTTCTCTCTTTTGAATCTTGTAAATTAAGGATATGTTTGGGAGAAAAAGATCATAACATTGTATAAAGCATATAGATTATCAAAAGGGATTTAGTGTATGTTTAGATGGACAGCGAGTTTGGACAAATCACGACAATAACATGATTTTGTTGATTCTCCCAAATGTAGCTTTTGTCAAAATTGGGGAGGTTCACCATGACTATGTCAATATCACCGTCAAGCCGAACATTCACTTGATCTTGTAATGGGCTAGACAGAGAGAGGGGACGGTTTAGCAAGTTTTAATTGCTTTTAGGCATGAAGAATTGGAGATTGAGAATGAAGTATCTTAGTATGCAATATAATCCTGGGGTGAGTGATTTAAATGGCTGGACTTATCTACTGAAATAATATTATTCATAGATATTCTTTTCTAATTAACAATTCTCTAATGCACTTTCTTTTTCAGAGGAAAATTATTAAAAAGATAATCTTGAGAATTATTTCAGCAGAGGTCCATAGCCAAGAGGAAATGGTCCAAAGGTAAACATCAATTAATAAAAATGAATGGCCTATATTAGGCATGCCATTACTGCGAGTGACACATTTGTAAGGCCAAAATATTGGAGACTATAGATATTTGTATGATTGTAGGGTATATGGTACATAATAAACAAAAAAATAATGTATTCATACACAAATAGTTGATTGCCGTCGTTACGGTGCCATTCCGGTAACCCTTCAAGACTGCTCTCCGTTGCCCCTTCCTTGTTACTCTCATGTTTTTGTGAAATCTACTTTGGCTGCTGCCATCTTCTATTTGGCCGACACCTCGACCGCTGCCTTGGCTCTGATTTTTTGTCATTTTTGTATCGGTATAATACAACTTATAAGCAACATGGATTTGGAAATGAAAATATTTCTTTTTTTAGCAAAAAAATCAGGGTGAGGAGATAGAACTTAGAAGTATTGCAGTTTTTTCTATAACTATTCAGAACTTGGAATTCAGATGCAAATATATAGAAGAGGAAAATAAAATAGTATACTTAGCAGCTTAGTCAATTACAATTATTGCTTCAATTATGAATAAGAGAGTCCATTTGATGGGATAAGTCTTTAATTAGGCCCCAAATGTTCCTTTACCTATCAAGGTCATGTTCTGATTGCTATGGCAAAGACTAGTTTTTCTCCATCCACTGTTTGTTAATTCAAAACAACAATTGAAATTGACAGATTAAATTGCTTTATATATAACTTTTCAATAATTCCAACAATCCTTCTTCTTAATTTGATCCTAATTCTCATGTTTCCCAACCACAATATATTGCATACTGTATTAAGTAACTATCAAAGTGGCTATTATCTATTTATCAGCACTTTGACAGCATATACATATATTTTACAGAAAAAAACACAAAAGTACATGAAAAAGATAGCAGAAAATGGCATGCATGGAGTTGCTGCATTTTTAAGAACCATGTCCATGACATGAAATATTCCTATTTTCTTCCTGCTGAGAGTTAAATATTTGAAGTTGATCCACATGGATAGTTCCAATTAAGTAACTCTTCAATCATCTGCAAAGCAACTCTTTCCTCTTCTTCTACTACCACCCTATTTTCATTATCAGCATTACCATTATTACCACCATCAATAGTGTGTTGTTCTGATCCTACCTCTTCTGACTCTATAGTCTTTTTCTTCCCACCAAGTTCAACCCTCATAACCCAATTAGAATCAGAATGTGGTCCAGCTCTTTTTTGCCACACTCCAATGTGAGAATTATCATTATCTAGCCTCAAACAAGTAAGTGATGGAGAAGGGTCTTTGCAATACTTTCTAAGCTTTGTGCTGAGTAGCTCAGAGAGTGCCTTGGGAGACAAGAAAGAGTCATCACCACTACCACCACCACCATTATAAGGGGTGTCACTAGCAACTTCTTCACCTTGATTCTTTGACACAGGGAAATTAGTCTTTGCACTTTGACCATTCATCAAAATTGCAGCTTGATCATATGCTCTTGCTGCTGCCTCTGCTGTCTCAAATGTTCCTAACCACACCCTTCTCTTTCTGCAACATTTATCAAACACAAAAAAGCAACTATAAATAAATAACATGTACATACATAATATAATGTGACCAAAAAAATAAATATTTATATATAAAATATAATATAAGATGTAGGTGCATTGTGTGGATTTCATTGGTATAGAGTTAAATGAGGGAATTACAACAAAGGGTGGCGAATTTCTGACACCCAAGAGCCCCACTGGCGCTGCCTGACTCCTCTGAACTTCTTTGTTTGTTGTACCATATTTCCTTGGTTGGGAATTAATAAAGCTTATGTTTCTGAGGTATACATGAAACATATAATAATATAATGTGAAATGTGTATGTTGATGTGAGTAAGTGGTGATATTGCTAAATTTATTTATATTGGGTTGTCGGTGTGGAAATATGAGTATAGGACGAAAAGTGGGATTGAAACAGTACATATGCAATAAAAGTTTCACCAGCACAAGTTTGATAAAATCCATAGCTAACTTATTAATTAACTACTGAAATAAATGAGTGTAGCAGGTAGGGTTATCTTTTTTGGCTATAAAGATATAACGTATGCATATGCAATGTTGCAAAGTTGTGATCCACTCTCTAGGCTTGACTATAGAGTTGGCATATCCACATGTTATTTATTGACAACTTTGTTTACTATGTAGAATGTAAAGAAACAAAAAAAAGTAATGTATTTCCAGCTCAACTAGAAATATCAACTAAAATTTTGTACGGATTGCTTCCATTTTTATGTTGAGAATGGAGACCATGGGTCCATTTACGTGAAAACGTTAAAAAGTTTTTTCCTATTATCACGTGAATTCTAAACTACACCAACACAATTACACCCTGTAGTGTAAAGTACATTTTTTCTATGATATAGTGTAAAGTACTAGTAGTATCTAACATTCATATTTTTGTGTGTATTTATCACTTTTTTTTAAGTTAATGTCTATTATTGTTAGGAGCATAAATCTAAAAGGAGAGCTCAACATAAACGATTAGTCTGTTATTTATAAGTCTCGCTTTTAGGTAAGACTAGATAGCTAATGTAGTGATCCAAATAATTATCCTTTAAATCAACTATGTGATAGGATTTCAACCAAACATTTATATTTTAGCTTAAATATATTATGTGTTCCATACCTGTTCATTGCCCATTCTAATTGGATCCTTGGTCCAAAAGGTTAAGTGCGTTCCCACGAGTCACTAAAGGATAGTACGTGATCAAATCACCGTTCTCTAATCACTATATGGTGATCCATAAATCACACTAAGATCCACACAACAATCTAACTACATTTGAACATCACTCTCTTTATATCTAACCTATTAAAAAGATACATTCTCTCATTCTAACAAACCTTTAACTCTGTAAAACCCTCACTTGGCTGGGGTTGAAATTCTTGTAGGCTCACCACTAGGCATGACAACAAAACCCGTGCCTATGGGTACCCGCTCAAACCAACTTCGATTTGACGGGTTTTCTCCGATTTGACTGAGTTTGGGTATGAGTTTGTGTTTCCTCAATTTCAAAATACGAGTATGGGATGGGTAACAAATATATATGTACCCACCCCGAACTCATACCCAAACCCTATCTGAATGTAGAAAGGTCATGTTTTTTTGTCTGTTGAGGGGGTTGATAATGATATGCCATGTTATTTGGTTTGATAATTGTCATAATATAAGAACTTTCATTGATAGTTAAAGGAGCAACCAAATTATTCGTTAAGGGAATGTTAAAATGAGCACAAATTGTTGAATAATTCATTAACATTACCATTGAAGCTTACAAAAAACTCTTTTTTTATTAAAAAAAATTGATTCACTGCGGGGACGTGGATGGGCAGAAATACCCGAACCCATTGAGGACGGGGATGAGATTCAATATTTCTCATGCCTGTTGAGTATGAGTAGGGTAATGGGTAAGTATATGAGAGTAGGGGATGGGGATGGGGAAGACAAAACCCGTCCCCACCCCACCCCAATGCCATGCCAATACACCACTATCGTGGAACCGCAACGCCGTCCACCACCACAATCGATTAGCTTTGGCCATTGTCATTAATCCCCCCCCGATCATTATGAGTGTTTTATTTTATTCTATTTTTATTTTAGAACTGAAGAAAACAAATTTGCCATTCAATATTGCAAGAACATGAATAATTGAATATAAGACTTCTAGCTTGTTGCAAACAAATCAAGTCCTTGAAAGCTAAACTTCATAGCCGATGTTAATTTGTCATTAGATTAAGACAGCCAATTACCTACTTTTAGCATTATTGTATATTTGTATTGTATGAGCACCAATATAAATGAGAAAAAAAAAAAAAAAACAAGAGCATACCCCATTTTTATGCCTTTTATTTCAATTTCTTATTAGTCGTGATCGTAATAATCATAAAATTGTACAAATAAGACTTTTTTTGTTTGTTTTTTGATTTTTGTTTTGTCCTCTTTTATGCGTGTGTCTTAAGGCAAAACGAAACCATTTATGGACACAACTAATTGACTTCGTCGTCTTTGATCATTTTATGGCTGTAATGGTGTGTCTTTGGGAAGGAGTGGGCTGAAAGGTTGTTGAGCTCGTTAACTATTTAACTGATTAACTAATTATTTAGAAAATAAAAACCACATGTCACTTTGTCATTTGAGGTTTTGGCACGTCAATTTATTGGTAGGCCAAATGTTGTTTTGGTAATATCGTGACACATCACACCCCGTACGATATTATACATGTGCATGTCCATTCCATATACTGTTGATGAACGTAGTAATTTGGGACATGAGAGACATCGAAAAATACATAATTGGGGCCTCAGTGATGAAGTGGGGTAATGATATTATTTTAACAAATCTTTTTATTATCGGTTAATCTTTAGGAAAATAATTCAACACTCCACAAGGTATGCACCTCGAAAGAAAAATAGATAAAATGAATGATGTGATTAATAGGATATATTATATATATCGTTTAAAATAGTAACAATTATCTCAATTAGAGAAGAGATAACTCTTTTTTAAAAAAAAGAGAAAGCTTAAACTTTTGTTTAATAACTTGCTTAAACATATACGGGTCCTGCTAACCGATATTTCCGGGACACTGATTAAGGATACCAAAAGATGAATTTTTTTTTTACCTTTTATGGATTGAATACACAATTTTAATGCTATAAATACTATATAATTTTCTTTTTTAATATCCTTAACTAGTGCACCGGAGGCATCGGTTAGCATTTCCTCACACTTTACAACTTTAAATATAACACACCAAAGTAACTCCTTCGTAAACTATTAATAACGGCGTAAAAATACTAATAACCACACACAGTGGATTCTAAGGTGAGGGTCCAATTAGGTCCCTCACCGGTGAACCACGAGAAAAACATCAATAGATTAAATAAGTGGTTCAGATTTATTTAAATTAAAAGAGGGAACATGTAGAACTGCTCACAT
>Ga0315914_1005190_pt1 | contig 19106 bp, 12 predicted proteins | sample MpolenodulesMG_FD_203920 | JGI IMG/M metagenome (GOLD analysis project Ga0315914, IMG submission 203920) | Medicago polymorpha root nodule microbial communities from Los Angeles, California, United States - elongated nodules | ecosystem: Host-associated > Plants > Roots > Nodule | place: USA... | reverse complement strand
TTATCGATAAAAAGTGAAAATACAAACGACATTTTTTTTGACTGTCTTGACGTTATTGCGTATAAATTAAAATCCAAGATATTTTTTTACAAAAAATTTCCATTCATAATTATAATAAGATAAGATAAACTAATTAACTTAAAACATCAAACCGTGAGAATAAAAAGAAATCAAACTATGACTGAGTTTCTTAAAGAAGAGTTTTTCCACCTATTATAATCTTATCTGGTTTGAAAGATTAGTTTTTACGGTATACTGCTCAAAAACACTCAATTTTTTTAAGTGACTCATAAAAACTCGATTAAATAAAAAAACATCAAACCATGATTAATAAATTCATAAATAAAAAATCTTAACGTTTAAGAAATGTTTGAAGTTATTTCTAATTTTTGAAATTCAAATGTTTGACCCATAAATTAAATCAAATTAAATAATACTACTCCCTATTTATTACACCTCATGAATACTCATGATTATTAAACGACGTGTCAATATCCTATTGGTTGAGTCCATAGAAAACGGCTCCTCCTACTCCGTTTCCCTCCCAAAACCGATTTCGATTCTTTCACACATTGCTCGTTGCTCAAAAACCCTTCTTCTTCATTCTTCACATTTCATTTCCATTTTGAAAACCCTAAAAAATTTCCCAATTCGTCTTCGATCGTGATCAGGTTCGATTTCATTCTCATTTTCGCTATTCAGCCATGTCTGCGTTTTTTTTTTTGCCTTTTCTGATTTACTACTCTCTTATCCATTTTATGCTGATATGCGATTGTACTTATCTCTGTAGCATATACACATATACTTCTGATTGAAAGCATGTTTCGTATTTTTTCTAATTATTATTGGTGTCGACATGTGAGTGTTCGTGTTCGTGTGTGTTGTGTCTGGTTTCCGTGTCTGTTAAAATAGTATTTATTTGAGGTTCAATATATTTTGTTTTGAAATTATATGAACCTTGAGTAACAATGCCATTGATTATTATTCTTGAGAAGAAGTGACAAGTGAGTAATATGATTGATTTATACAATATCAATGTGATTCCCATTTTATGATTCACATCATTGTTATTTTTGCGGAGGGCAAGGGGAATATACATAATGTTCTGTTGATTGTTAATTGTTCTATGATGTCTTGTTAATTTAATTGTTATTGTTCTATGTTTTGTTAATTGTTATGTTCATTTTCCTAGTTTTTAATCCTAGGTTTAATTGTGACTTTCAATGTTTAGTTGTATTTAAGTAGAACACATGTTTCACATTTCCTTGTTGTCATGTTGATTTTTTTTGTTTTGTTTTACAGCACAAAGATTTTCGATGTTCGGCAAACGCAGCAGTCAGTTTTCTCATCAAGAAACAATGTGTGAATCGTTGCTCAAAGAACTTCAGGTTCTCCCTCTGTTGTCTATGTTGTGAAGAAGCTCTTTTGTTTCATCTAATTTTCCTTAATAGTTAAAACATCATTTGTGCTGCTGCTTCTTCTATAGAATCTTAGGAAAAGGACTAACATTGTATTACTTTGATTTGATTTTTGTGTGTTGAATGTAAGGTAATATGGGATGAACTTGGAGAATCAGATTCTCATAAGGATGCAATGTTGCTCGAAATAGAACAAATGTGTCTGGATTTGTATAAGAAAAAAGTGGACGAAGCTAAACTGCATAAGGCACAACTTCAGCATCAAATTGCTGATTATGAAGAAGAAATTGCTTGCATTTGTTCTGCAATTGGTGAACAGTCACCACTTGTAAGTCTTGTTGGCATTCTACATTTGAGTTTATGATTTAGCCATTCTCTTGGTCACAGCAGAGGCGGAAATTTTTCAACTAACAAACTTCCATTGTTGTGTCCTAGTTTGAGCCTAAGTCTTGTGGAAGCCTGAAGAAAGAACGTGAAGCTGTTATTTCACAACTTGAGGAGATGCGCAAGTTGAAAACGGAAAGGAAGAAGCAGTTTATGGAAGTCTTACATCAGTTGCAGAATATTTCAAGTGAGCTCCATGGCAGTGCAGGGGTTAATGCAAACTTAGATGAGAAGAACTTATCTTTCGAAAAGCTCGAAGAATTGAAGATGCAATTACTTCAATTTCAAAATGAAAAGGTCATTTTTTCTCTACTCCTATGTTATTTGTTGCCTGAATATTGCCCATGTAATTTGTTAACGAAGTTATCTTTTATTTTCTTCCAAACCCATGACTTTTTCCCTAAGAAAGATACTAATAATTTTCAAATGTAAATTTGTAAAAAAACCTTTCAAATGTTAATTGCTCAGATTTTTCTCTTAAATTGTGGCAGGCCAGTCGACTGAAACAGGTATCTGAACTACTTGACTCTCTTAGTTCATTGTACTTGGTTCTCGGTCTGGATATGAAAGACAAAATTTGCGAGATTTGCCCAACTATGACTTCTACTGCTACAAAAGATGTCAGTGACCTTACATTAAAGAGTTTGTCTTCTGAAGTACTGAGTTTGAGAGAGGTTAAAATGCAGAGAATGCAGAAGGTCAGTATTCTTGCTCATACTTTTCATCTTGTACAAAACCAGTTTTATTCAGCTAGAGTTTCTAAATTTTCATGCTGTATCAGCTTCAAAGTTGTGCAACTTCACTGTTAGAGTTGTGGAATTTGATGGATACCCCACTTGAGGAACAGCAGAAATTTCACAGCATGACCAGTAAAATTGCTGCTTTGGAATCTGAGATTACTGAGCCTAACATACTATCGATTGACAACATCGTCTACGTGAGTTTGTTTCTATCTCATTGTCTTGGTTCTGTTCTTCTATTTCACCTGAAATAAATTGGTTTCGTTTTTGTGATTAACTAAATGGGCTATTTTCCTTGCAGGTTGAGAGAGAAGTTAGAAGGCTTGAGCAATTTAAATCAACCAAAATGAAAGAACTTGTGCAGAGAAAGAAGGCGGAGTTAGAGGAAATATGCAGGAAAACGCATTTGACTCTACAAACAGTTTTTCCTAGTGGACATCCAATAGAGTCTATTGACTCTGGTAAGAGTTTTCATTAGTTTTTGAAGATTCCCTGTTAGTTGTATCACAATTTCACATTACTGACTTGAAGTTCTTCAAGGATAAATTTTAATTGACCAATTTGTAGGTCATAATGATTTGGTTGAATTTGTTATGAACAAAAGAGATATGACTAAATTAAATTTCTCTTATTCATATGGTTGCACCGTTGCACCAAAATTTATATTTTCAAACTACTTCGTTATTTTGATCGTAGTGTGCTATGAACCTCATTGTATCTCCTTATCCTGTTTGAAAATTACTCTGCAGAATCTGCAATTCATGAACACGTGTTAGAACAAATTGAGGACCAAATTTCAAAGACAAAAGAAGAAGCTTTCAGCCGGAAAGAAATCCTTGAAAAGGTTGAGAAGTGGTTGGCTGCTATTCAAGAAGAAAGCTGGCTGGAGGAGTACAACAGGGTGAGGCGTTATTGTTTTTGACAAAAATGAATTTTCCATATATGATTTTTGTCATGCTTAAATTTTTTCTTTTGATTATTTTGGTTTGTAGGATGATAATCGTTATAATGCTGGAAGAGGCACACATCTTGCCTTGAAACGAGCTGAGAAGGCGCGTGTTTTATTAAACAAAATTCCTGGTGAATATCCCTCTACATACAATAATTCTTCAAATATATTACTATCAAGGTTATGTTATTACAATAGGCTAGATTTGGAAATGATATGTTGAAGTTGGCTTATTGATTCATGGTTGTCTACATATTGTTAACTGCGATATTCAGTATTGATTTAGCGATTTAGCTAATGAGTAAGATGCGCTAAGAGCAGTTTAATTTTATATATAGTTCATGAATTGCGTGGTCTTTGTCCTCATTTGACCTTTATTCTATTTTGTATATATACCATTTCAACAGGAATGGTAGAGGCATTAACTTTAAAAGTTGCAGCATGGGAGGAAGAAAGAGGATTAGAGTTTTCGTACGATGGAGTGAGTAATTTTAACAGAATCATTTGTGCAAAATTTATGAATTAGGCCTCCTATATAATGTATTACGTTTTTCTCATAAAGTCAACACCTTAGATGTTATGCCTCATACATTTTTATGCCTTTTTGTTCATGGATGTGTGTTAAGACTCGACTGCTTTCAATGGTTGAAGACTACAACACCTTAAGGCAGGAGAAAGAGAATGAAAGGCAAAGGCAGAAGGTATTCCACTAAATGTAGTAGATGGTCTAGCATTCCCTTCTTGACATTTATTTGTTCCAATTCATTGTCTACAATTCAATTATTTTTGACTTGTTTTTGTATAAATTTTAGGATGAAAAGAGACTAAAGGGACAACTGTTGGCAGAGCATGAAACACTTTTTGGGTCAAAACCCAGCCCAAGTAAAAGTGGCATTAAGGCTCCTAGATGTTCAACAGGAATTCCAAATACCAGAAAATTTTCTGTTGGTGGTGCTATGCTTCAGGATCGAAGGCAATCAACTCTTATTCAACAATCTAACAGAAAAGGTAATACAACCAAGACAGCATGCCATTCAACTCATTCCTCATATCTCATATCTTTAAAAAAAAAAAAATCTAAGGTGAAATTTTTTATGCATTGTCATTTGTGACTTTTGCAGGAAAGGGTACCTCTAAGGTTTATGATCATTCAGCAAAGAAGACACCACAAAGTGCAGCAAAGAGAATTGGAATTCAGTCACCATTAACAAGGAAGCCTCTCTCTCCTGTTTCTTCCACAGTCCTATCTAAAGCCAACATAAAAAATTCTCAAGGGCCTAAGAAAATACTTAATGTTGCAACAAAACCAATCCTGCAAAAAAGTGAAATGCTAATAGGAACTCCTCCTTCCAAGCCATTGATTGCTGGTGATGAAGAGAACAGGACCCCAAATAACATGGAACCTTCCATTCCAAGCACTCCTCTGACTGTCCCTATGTTGACTGTGGCTACACCAGACACTTCTAAGGCTGCTGCAAAGATTGCTCAATCATTTGAGTATTCATTTGAGGAGCTGAGAGCTGGTTTTGTTGTACCGAAGACTCATGCTCAATGACTCGGTAGTTTGGAGAGGAAGTTTAATCAACACAAAGACAGCTAGGTTGCTGACAAAATCACTGTTTTGCAATAGCAATATACTATCCTTTATCGACTCTTTGAAGAGTAAGACTGGTTTGGTGCTTCACTAAGCACATGTTTGTTTTTGGTTGAAACTTGTCAAAAGTTAAAGCACATTCTTATTACTGTAATGGGATTCAGTGTTTTTTTAATCAAGTTAATACTTCTGACTTGATCCAAAAAATTGGGTGGAAGGATGGTTCTTTTGGGTCACATGGATGTTGGATTGAGGTATTCCTGTTTTTTGTTTAGCTTTTCTTCTCCGAGTTTTCTACTTCCTTTAACGTGCGGATGTATTGAACATAAATCACTTAACATTGAACTTAATTTCAGTTAAAATCACTTTAATATGTAAAGGTTGAGGTTCAAACCATAGATTCTCTACCTATTCATCTTAAGAGGTGAATTTTTAATCATAAAATTATTTGACAAAAAAATTATTGTTGCAAATGCCAATAGGGTCTTAAGGTTAATATTTTTCTTGAATGTTTAATTATTTAATAAGTATTGAAATCACTTTTAGGAGGATTCATTTATTATATTTATTCATTTTTCAACCATTTCCATTGAGATAATTTGGTTGATTTCAGCAATGTTACTACAGTAAGTAGAAGCAGGGGCGTTTTTAGGGCCCAGCTAGTCTGGGCATATGCCCGGGCTCAACCGATACTTTCTTTGTATCGCTACAAGAAATTTGACTTATAGTGACAGATAAAATCCGTCACTATAGGGCAAATTTCCGTAGCTAAATCTGTCTGTCATTGCCAAATGGCTGTCACTTCATGTTTTCCACATTTACCTACGGAAAAAACATAGCTAATTCTAAGGAGACCATTTTGAAATGCATTATGGACCTCTACGGTTTGGCTTTCACTAAAATTTATCATTGTTTTTTTTATATTTTATATTCTACTATAAATTCTAAAGATGAATAATTCATAAAATTACCACTAAAATTAATTTAATCAATATAATAAAATATTATAATTAATATCATTGGAATTTGAAATCGATTACTATAATCAATTTTTAGAATAAATTGTTGAAGTGACTTAACTAGAATAATTCTCCTTAACTATGAATTATTATACAATTCACTCAAACCAATACTCAATACTCACAAAAATACTCAATACTCACATAAATCGAAATCTATATATATACACTCCATTGCTCATTTAATTTATGGTAACAATCCCTTCATTCATAAAAAAAACTTACAATCACTTTATACATAAAAAAAAAAACTTACAATCACTTCTACAACAGGGCATAATTAATTAATCAGATTTTAACTTCTAATTTGTGAATCTTCAACAATAGCGGGTGCACCAAAGCTATTATCAACATAAGCAAATGTTGGAAGTACACCGGTTATCAAGCCATGTCAATAAGTTAGTAAAATAATCTTATAAGCCTGTGAGAAAGAATTGTTACCAACATGATCGACGAGGTGTGGTTCAATGACTTGATGATATGTTATATCGAGCGGAAGATATTCAAGTCATTTGATGATGTTGATATTATTCAAACATTCATCGAAAGAGGTCTCGGAAAGGGCATTTACCTCATAATTTTATTTAGCACACTATTGACAAGTTATGTTTCATCTCTCTTATTTCAAATTGTACTTTTATCGACAAAATAACGAGCCTCTTTTATTTCAATTTATGACTATTTATATATTATGTCGCATGTGAATTTACGATCAAAATTTTCTCCAGGTTCAATAAAATTCCTAACTCTGCCCCTGAGTAGAAGTCAGTCTTGAATTAAATTCTACCAACCAAACATCTAACCCACTTTTGACCACATGAGTCGTTGTTTTTCTTCCTGTCCTATGTGCGAATGTGAGTGTGATACTGCATACATATCATATAATATCTGTTAGACAAAACAGAGAAGATTTTTAGTGTTCTCTTACCATGTGAAATATTTTAAGACAAGAATTCAAAACACTAAACTAACTCTCTATTTCCACACTACTTTAATAAAAAAACTCTCTTTCCACATGTTCTACGTAGAAGAACCCCACAAACCAAATAAATAAACATCCATTTTAGGCTCACAAATTGATGATACTCATGTTGTTTTTGAAGTTTCTATATGAAATAAAAACATTAAAACTTTTTGGTCATATTTGCGTTAGCTCCTATCGTTTACAAAGTTCCACTTATCCATAACATAATTAGTACTAAGACGTCACCATTGTTTATAGAAGATTAGATGCTTATGTGGCACTAAATTTGGAATCTTATGACTGTACAGGGAGGGAGCCATAAATTTAAAAGTATAATGTAGTAAAAAAATTAAATTTTCATATATATAATATATATAAGAAATTACAAGATATATTCAAAATTAATATTGTCAAACAATTATAAAAAAAAAACTAACATTTACTTATGAAGTTTTGTTTGTCATTGTTTTAGAGTTAAATTCACCAATTATCATAACGGTATAAATTTTTCAACAACCATTTTCAATACTATCAATCATGTAAACTCCGTTGGTAAAAAATAATAATAAAAAATCATGCAATCTCTGAGAAAATCATCTTACATCTTGTTGCGCGGACTTGCTTTTATAATTTCCATTGTTAAAAATGCATGTTATGTTATGTAGTTGTTGTTGACAACAAAAGAGGACATAACATTGGATAAAAGTTTGATTTACTATTTTCAACTAAATTTTCACATAATTCACTAATAACGGTCGACAATTGAAAATTGTGACAAACAAATGTGAAATTCGGAATGTTTTTCTTTTCTATAAATTTTTTTTTTTGAGCAAGTGTCACTTTGTGAAACCAAAATGAATATTTACCATAAAAACCACATGATCACCTAAGTTTTGTCAAAAACATGTCCTAACAAATTAATTTATCTGAATATGAATTGGTGGGTGACTAGGTGACCCAATGTTATTGCTTTATTGACGTGATCATAATTCTGGATTTCTTGTCGTATAAAGTCGTTTCTTATTTCCAGCATAGCCGGCTGACTGTACACCTCTATCCTTTTGGTTGAGGAACATCCCCTGTTTAAAAAATGCATATTTCTATATGCCACAAATGATTTAATCATTAGTATATAGACATTTTTTTAATTGGTGTGCACAAGATGGCAACAACGAAACTTTTATCCATCAAGACAACAACGAAAATAAACGTAGCATACTTAAACCAATTTATAAGTAAAATTTCATAAATTTAAAACCCTTTAATTTTTTATTTTTTTTTGCAAGATTTCATCAAGCAAATCTTTCAGTTACTTGCAAAATTTCATAAATTATTGCTTTACCCTCTAAAAAAAATCATCACTTTAAATTTTGTAAGGAACCGAATGATTTGCTTGATGGATTGAGAATAATTTAGAGCTGATTTATGATATTTTTGAATTTACAGACCAAACACGAGATAAAATGATAAAGAGATATAAAATTAACTTGATGGTTGAGATGAGGAAATTAAAGAGAGAATGTTAAGGGTTGGATTCCACTCAAGAAGATAAGATGATAGTTTCAAGACAAAATTAAAGATCTAATCTAAAAATTATATTGTATCTTAATCCATAAGTCAATTGTGACCTTTTCTCAAAGAATAAAGATAACCCTGAGGATTTTTTTAGGTGGTGATGGGGAGAGTTCAAGGATGTTTTACATTGAACTTTGAACAATCATATAAGTGAATTTGATATTCATCTTAATTCAAAATCTTAAATCATTAAATTTATAGGTCATCTCATCTTATAGTGTTTAACATCCATTTTTCATCCAATATGAAACTCTTAACCACACTTGAAATATCAACAATCTCCCACATCAAGTGGGAGGCCATATACTTACTACACCTTTGTTGCTTTCCCTCAATAGTACACATGCCCAAAATCACCGGACCCTTGTACTATTATTGGATCATGAAGGGAGTCTAGGAGATCACCCACGTTGAGTTTTGAGCAATCACAAAAGTAAGCTACATCAAATCTTAACACAAAATCTTAAGATATTAAATTTTAATTCCATCCATTTATATGGAGCTTAACATCTATTTTCTCTTCAATATCGAACTCTTTTCACACTTAAAATGCCAACAATTCAACAACAATAAAAGATAAGGTTGTTTTTGTGATAATAGATTAAAAACAAATTTTTTGGCAGCTATGAGAAATTTTTTTGATAAAAAAATTAAAATTATGAGAAAATAAACAAATAAATAAATAAAAGATGGAGATTATCGTTTGTGAGATTTAACAACTTTCGAAAAGAATTAAGGAGAGAATTCTTTTATTAATTAAAGCAATATTATTAGCTGTCATTTTACAACCATTATTAAACGAATTCAAACTTTGCAACTTAAAATTACAATGCCAAATTTTTATCACTATCATGTGAGACTTATAGCTTTACATAAAAGTATTCTTTTTTTTTTTTGAAGGATACATTAAAGTATTCTTAATAATTTGTGTTTGAATTTGAAATTGTGTCTGGGTCCATTCTTATACATTTATAATCATGTTGGGTTTTGACTTGGAAAAGAGCATGTGCGCTACAATAACATTAGGATGGGTGACTAAATGCCAAAGAAACCTAAGACAAGTTCAACTGCTTATGACTCAAAAAAAAAAATTCCTATTAGGGCTAATGTGTGTCCTACATTAGGCAGAAGGACAATGGCTTGGATTTTGGTTCTTGTTGGAACTTAATTGGATTGAACTGAATGTACACTAGTAACACTATATTGTACAAAATCATATCTTATTGAATTTGAAAACCATTAGTAAATTAAAGATACATTTAATCATTTCACACAATTGAAAAGAATATATAAACAAAAGAGATAAAATAGTACTATCTTTATTAAATCACATTAATCAAGTACTCATATTAATTTATTTGCAATTTTTTTTAGATAGACGAGATAGCAAAACCATCATAAACTCTCACACATAAAGTGGAGGTACCGGGGTTCGAACCCGGTCATGACGTCTGACCTAACAATTTTGGCATTTCTGCCAGTTGAGCTAGGACTTATGGTGAATGAAAAACGGAAAATATTGACTTGGAGTAATTCAAATAATATTAATTAGATTAGATTAGATGATATCCTTAAAAAAATCAAGATTAGTATTGCTTTACAAATTAAAAGAGTCATTTATTTTGAAACAATATTTTTACAAATGAATCATTTATTACGACACGTAGGGAGTATTATATTACGTTCCTTTTATTCTTTTTGAATGGTAAATGAAAATATATAAATAACAAAAAAACAAAGAAAATGTACAAACCATATATTTCTACTACCTCAAAGGAAACTAGCAAAACTACTCCACAAAAGAGATAAAAGATAGGACAAAATTGATTAATTGTTCACCCAATACACCCAAAAACCCCTCGAAAAGACTCGAGGGCAAAACCATCATCAGAAACCACAACACCAAGAGATGAAGCAGAGCCATAAACCCTCCTACATAAACAACTCAAAGATTTGGGCACCACCTAAACCCCCCTCATAAGTCGAATTCATCACCGACACCTCCACACGACCGCACCGCTAGTGATTTTGGTAGATAATTAGTTTTGCCCCCTACTCATAAAGATAACAATGATGCATAGGGTGTTTACCGATGAACCACTTCCAAAAGAGAAATTGAATCTTGTCCAAAAGTTATTCAACCTTAATCAACTTGCCTGCAAAAATATTACATTACTTTCTTTATAAATATAAAATGAATAAACGATCAATTTAATCTTAAACTATCACTTTCATGTCAATTTAGTCCATAAACTATCGAAATCAATTAATGTGTCTAAACTACGTCTTGATCCATCAAATTGGTTCATCTTAATGGACTAAATTGATGAGAAAAAGTATATTTTCTTTCTTACAAATAATCATATTTTAGACGTGCCAAATTCTAAATATACATATATCTCTATATTAGGTCTTGAATTTTGGTTTGTCCGCTGTGAAAGTTTACCTCTTCTACTAATCTAAACTTTTTTTTAGAGGATTAATCTAAACCTTTGTTGGTAGAAAATTGTTTTTTGGTTTGCCCGCTGTGAAAGTATTTGCATTTTTTGTTGTTGAAGAAATGCATCAATTACATCTTCCTATATAAAATACCCATAGAGATATTTTATGATCTAACATGACAAAATACTAATTTCCATCCAAAAAATAATAATGACATTGATTGAAGAGACAAAAAAATTATTGTGTAGAAATAAATTTCAAAGAAAAAAAAATTATTATACAATTTACACAAAATGCAAATACAAAAGACCGTATCACCTAATTATTATGCCTCACCATTCATGTTCTTAGAACATCCACAATGGAGATCCACAATTTTAAGGTCTTAAACGAGTCCTACGTGTATACATCATTATTTTATAATTTTTTAACAACAATACCTAATAAACACTCAATTACTCTAGAAGACCCTCTAACAAAAGGTCTAAATTAGTCTCACCAATAACTCTTTATCATTTACATTAAGAATGAGGTCTTAATGAGACTCTTGGTTTTAGAAGACTCCCAATTTTTTCTTTCCTAATTAGGATATCTATTAAGTACCCGATCTTAAATCGTAAAGAACTCACTGTTGGGATGGTTACATCCCAATTATACACTAGACATTATTTTTTTCTATGTCTTCATTTGTCTTGTTGGATATCCATCAAATCTTAGTTCTATAAATTTCACTCCACCATTGGACCAGGTTACTTAATTCCAATTATTTCAACAAAATGTGTATTGTCTTTTCATAATGAACTTTCATCACGCAAAGTATATTTTGTTTTATAAGAGAATGGACTCATGACACAAAATATTTTTCTTTGTTGCTGATGTAGAAAGAGATATTTGTAGGCAATATAACCTTTACTTTCCACTAAAATAAATATGGTTTTCTCTATCTTTCACGGGTGAGGCAAGTCTTTCCCAACAGAGGACTACCTGCTACAATGACCAATCCCCACTGTCACGTGCCACTGTATCTATTCAGATTTTTAGTAATGAGTAATAAATATACGTCATCTTTCTAACCACAATGTCTAATATGTATATATGGTTTATAAAAAATAAAATATAAACCAATGATCTATTTATGTAATAAACTTGCTTTTTTTTCCTTCAATTTTTTAAAGAGATTCAAAAGCTGATGTAAGATTTTAGTTTTAAAGCAAATGTTTTTTTTTTAAAGAAACAACTTTTTAAAAAAAAATCAAAGTTTTAAAACCATTATCAAAAAATACTCCAAACATGAGTTATTTCAAATACTCAAAAATAGAATTGTTATTTAGAGGTCTCTTGTTAAATTTAATAATCCCAATTACACTGAGTTTCTATAAAAAAAAAAAAAGGAAAATACTAACAAATGTCTTTAGGGTACTCCCTCCGTTTTTAAATATAAGCAAAATTGACTTTTTAGGTTCATTCATTTAATGATGTATGTGATTCATAATATGGACCACATACATCATTAAATGAATGAATCAAAAAAGTAAATTTTGTTTATATTTTGAAATGGAGGGAGTATTTAATAAGAAGTTTAAAGTATAAATTTTATCTTGGAGTTTGTGTATTCAACTTATTGAAATACCAAAAAACAACTTTATCTACATGAAAGTTATCAATTATTTCTATTTTAGGATCATTAACAAGTGCCCTAACAAGACCAAAAAATAATATAGAAAGAGCTTATTTTTTTACAATCGTATTATGGCTACAAATTATAGTAAGTATCATGGACGAAGTTAAAAGGGGGACAAACAGTGGCCACGATCGATCCCAAACTTTTAGGAAAAAACTACATTAGTATGTTTTTATATTTTTCGGTCTCAATATGTATTTTTTTTTACACTATATACGATATTGTATAATGATTTTTTTTTACTCAATATATTGAGCCTTAAACAACTAAGTTTCTAAACTTTATAGCACTAATCCTTAACTGAATTTTTTAACACCAAAAAACAAAAAGAAGTTTTTTCTCCAATTTATAGAAGAATCTTAATCCATATCTAAAATTTTAATTTATGATACTTCATTGCAATTTCTTTTATTTTTAGAAATATCAAATCATTACATATGACTTTGTTTTCACACTCTCTTCAACTACCAACTATTTACTAGCTGCTATTATATCCTCATATGTTTGTATTTTCGTTGTTTCATATTTCTTTATGTACTATTCAAGGATTGTTTTAATCTCGTCATTATTTGACAAATCTTAAGGTACTCATATTTCTTATATCTTTAAAAATTTCTTATATTATTGGATATATATTAATTTTGAATATATCTTATAATTTCATAAATATCTTGTATATATTTGAAAATTTATTTATTTTCACAAAATTATTCTTTCAACTCGGTCCCCCTTAAGATAAATTCATGATTTTGTCCCTAGGAAATACTACTAATCAAGAAGAAACTTGTCTTTGTAAACATAATTCAGTTGATATGGACAATGTATTTCAATATACCGAAGACGAGGTTCGAACTTCAACCACATACACTCTACTTATTCACCTTAAAAGTGAATTATAACAACTAGGCTATTAGGGAAAAAAATAAAAATAAAGAAGAAACTTAAATTTATACCCAAAGAAAAGGAGAAATTTAAATTAACATGCAAATAGTACATAGAATATATTTCCTATGATCTTTATTTTGGAATTTGTAATTTCATATTGCTGTTATTTTACTTGTACATACTATATAATATAATTACTTAATTATTTTAAATTTCATTTTGATTTATTCTTTATTGATTAAATAATGGTAAGAATATATTAAAATAAGACATACATATTTTTTAATAATTATATTATTTCACTAAAATAATTTTAAAAATTGATAAATATGCCTTAAACAAAAGAAGAAAAAAAAGACATGATTTTATCAAATAAAAAAAGCAGGTCATCTGCCATAGAATGGTTGGCCATCTAACACTGACCTTGGAGCCTTATGTGAAAAAACTAATTTTTTTTGTAGAAAAGATAAAAGAAAAAAAAGTCACCACTCTTATTTTCCATCTAAGAATATATAATTTTTTTCTTTTTAAAAACAAATTTACCATATTAGCCATTGACCTAAAAAATTTAATTGCCCCTCACGGACCTGAAATTGCTCTTAACTAAATTCTATTTATTGGGCTTAGCAATATTATTCAAAAATAAAAATCTTAAACATTTACCTACTTTATTACCCTTTGTTTTTTCTTCTTGACTATTATTATTACTACTATTATTTGAACATTGTTGTTGTGGTATTTATTAATTTATATTACTAGTATTAAACTTTACAGCTTTTTTCATATTAAAAAATTCCCATTTTTCAATTCAAGAAGCTTTGGAAAAATCAACCAGCCAACAGAATTTTTTTCAACTTCTGAAATATGTAAGTTGGTTTTGAATTTCTGGGCCAGCTGTTTCTTACCTTTTTCCACTTTTTTTGTACTTAATTTGATTTTCACTTTTTTATTTGAGTGAACTAGTTAAGTTGTGGAACTTTACACTTGCTGAAGTGTGTGGAATCATAGTGACATGTCATGATCTTTGTACTCTGAAGAATATCCAGTGTTTGATTTTGGTATGTCAAAAACAAGTGTAACTATGTTTATGTTTTTCTCTCTCCTTTAGTTTTGTGTTTCAGCTTTCTGTCTTTTGAAAGTTTAGGCAAATGCTGGATATGAAACAGATTTATTTTTTCTGTTTATAGTAAAGCTTTGGATTTTTTTAATCACTTTTACACTGTTTTGAGCTTAAGGTTAAGAATTATTTTAAGTAAGGTAGTTGTTTAACCAAAACTTTTATGAATGTTTAGTTGAATTTTTTTATTTTTAATCATGTTTTCAGAATATTTTTTTTGAGGGCATGTTTTCAGAATTTTCTTAGCCAAGTTGTTTTTAAATCATAAATTTACAAAATATCTCACTAAATTTTTTTAATGGTTATTTTTATTTTTTTGTCCTTTGTTAGATGATTAATTTATGATTTCACTGCTACAAAGTTGAACACTTGAAAGGAAACAACTTTGTTGTTGTTGTTGTTTGTGTTTTTTTTTTTTTTTTTAATTTAATGAAGTTAAAAATAGATCTATGATAATTCAGCTAAACAAAAACTCAGTTTGTCTTTACTTTTCTTTATTTTTTATCTGTGAAAATCCTTTCATGTGTTTTTCACTTACTCTTCTCTACTTTTTAGCATGTTCAAGAAGGTTTAATACATTTATGATTTTGTTAAAGATGCTCATTTTTTATATGCAATAATGAGACTTGTTTTATATATTAAGACATTTGCTTTACCTCGTGTGTTTAGCGCAAGTGGTTGATGCGTAGTATGTGAGTGTTGTAAATCTCGGGTTACTGAGTTCGATTTCTATTCGTAAAAATACCATTTGCTTTCTTTTAAATTGGTTTTTGGCATCATGCAGATTTTGGTTTGATTGTATTAAGAGGGAATAGTTTGATATTTGCATGGAGGGGAGAGAAGGTAACAACACTGGAGTAACAGTGATAGGAGCAGAAGCTCCATCAACTTATCATATGGCACCAAGAAGTGAAGCTCCAACTCAACATGGAACTGTTCCTGAATCAGGGAATGTGGCTCTTGGTGTATCACCGGTGAGTCTGGGAATGGATGGAGGAACACTTAAGAAGAAAAGGGGTAGACCAAGGAAATATGGGCCGGACGGGTCGGTTACTGCTGTGGCATTGTCACCGTTGCCAATCTCGTCTTCAGCTCCTTTTTCTAATGAATTTTCATCTGGGAAGCAGGGGAAACCGAAGGGGATGGAGTTCAAGCAGTCGAAAAAAGCTGGAGCTGATCCTCTAGGTATTTTTGAATTGATAGTTTTAGTGTTACTAATCATTCCTTTTTTATAGACAAATATTAGTAAGTTAGTAGTTAAGTTAGTTTTCAGGGTTTGAACACCGGCCCTCCTTCTTGAAACACTTTTAGTGTCCCTTAGCTCGCCAACTGAGCAATATCCGCGAGGGATAGTACTGATGATTCCTAGTATACAGCAAAATTATGTGCCACTAACCATAGTATGTTGGTGAAATTATTTTCTTGCTTCTTCACTTCATTTAATTGCACAAAAATGCTCTCATTTTTGTTTGTTAATACCTTAAGAAGTCATCCTTTTGTATTAAAGTGAAGTGAAACGATTCAATTTGATGATGTTTCCCTTCTTTGAAAGGCGATTTATGTGTCAACAAGAGTGTTGAATAAACATTTAATGTGTATTCTATGTATGTATTATTTTCTATGTTACATTGCAATTTTATGTAGAGGAAAAAACTAAAAAAAACATAACATACAACCTATGTGTTTAACTTGTCGACCAACTTTGCTTTTTATAGACATTATTGCTTAATTTAAACATCAAATTGGTTTTCTTAATAACTATTGTTGTTACTTCTGAAGGTGACTCGGTCGGTACCAACTTTATGCCGCATATCATTACTGTCAATGCAGGCGAGGTATGTTTGAGAGATAACATATTTTTTAAATTAGAAATATGCATCTAATGTTAATTCTTCATTGAAGAAACAATTATGTCATATTATTTACTTCACTCTTTTGTTGTTTCAGGACATTACAATGAAGGTTATATCCTTTTCGCAGCAAGGTCCGCGAGCTATATGCATCCTATCTGCTAGTGGCGTGATTTCAAATGTTACGCTTCGTCAGCCTGATTCTTCTGGCGGAACTTTGACCTATGAGGTGATGCTCATTCTTTTAAGTTTCAAACTTCAGTTTTTTATATTTACATCTTTAATATCGGTTGAAATTAATAGCAGACTTTGTCTCACAAAATAGGACTTCATTCAGTTTTAGTTTCTCTAATTACAAACTTAGAGCACCATTTATGAGGAAATTACAGTAACTTTGTAGTATAAACTTGTATAAGTACCACATTCATGTAGAAATTACAGTAACTTTGTAGTATAACTTCGAAGAAGTTCAACATTCATGTGGAAACCATAGTTTTTCATTTTCATTGATTATTGGTATGAATTTTGATTTGATTGGTACAAAATATCATGTTTCATTTTTCCCCCTAGGGTCGTTTTGAGATACTTTCACTGTCTGGATCGTTCATGCCTACCGACAACCAAGGAACAAGAAGCCGGTCTGGTGGAATGAGTGTTTCTTTGTCAAGTCCTGATGGTCGTGTCGTAGGCGGTGGAGTTGCCGGTCTTCTTGTAGCTGCCACTCCTGTGCAGGTAAATATTTCTCACCATATCCTTATTATGATACTAAAGATAATCATGCACACTTATTTTTGTTGGTAGGGTTTCAATGGGGGATGGTTTGGTTGGTAAGATTGTACTCACGGTAATCTTCAATGTGTAGTATACGGTGCAATTTACTTTAAAGTTTAAACAAGTTTCACAAAGGATTTATCCACTTTAGGGCCTATTTGGATTGACTTATTTGTACTTACTACAACTGGCATAAGTGCTTGTGTGCCTGTTTGGGCGAATTTACGGAAACAACTAATGACATGTCCATAAGCCGTTTTCAACTATTCTCATTAGCTCTCCAGGATTGCTTATGAAAACAACTTATAACTTATATGAAAAAAAATTGACTTTATTTTATCGTCGATTAGACAAATAACCTAGACATAAACAGTTATATGATAAGCATTTAATTAAACTATTTATCCTAACAAATGCATTATATTCTGTATTTTATCAGGTGGTTGTTGGAAGTTTTCTGCCAAGTAACCAACAAGACCAGAAAATAAAGAAGCCAAAATCTGATTATGCATCGCCTACTGTTACCGAACCTATTGCAGTGTATTCAGCACCACCTTCAACCAATGGCGAAAGGGTCGATGTATTGAGTGGACATCTACTGCAAAATCCGGGAACATTAAACTCAAACCTTACTTCTCCCTCAGCATTTCGCCGAGAAAACTGGGTTAACATGCACACCATGCCGGACTCAATGAAGTCTGCAACTGATATTAACATATCTTTGCCTGATAATTAACGATGATAATCAACGCGCAAACTCAAATCCTTCGGTGTTGCTGACTACATTCATGACTGATGAGCTATTTATTTAATGTTTCCAGTGCTGTCATGTAGATTGTTTCAAACCTGTTATCTATTATTGTCTAATTACCTTAGGATGAAGTAGTTGACTAAATATTGTATGTTGCAGCTGTGTTTCTTAATTTTTATTTGTCTAGTAGAGTTCATGATTAAATCCTCTAGTAAAGTAGGTAGATGCTGTAATGTGCAAGTATTATGAGTAGGCTAATTTGGATGTAATGAATATCTGCTACAATCTGAATTTGTTGAAGCTTAATTTGATGTCCCAAGTCTCAATCTTTAAATTTTACCAGCTTAATTTTGATACACTTCGTGTAAAAAGTTTTGCACCGTCAACAAATCATGACCATTCATATGTATGACTTTATAAGTAGTTATTATTGAAGTATGAAGTTTTTAACTATTTGACGATTATGATTAATTAACCGTATACGAAATTTTTACACTGACGATTCATATGATGACAACAACAACCAAGTCTTATCCCACTAAGTGGGGTCGGCTGACGATGCATATGAAATCATTTTTTATTCATTAGTATAGCATCATATTTTCCTAATCTACATGTTTGAATGTGTATATTATTTCCTCTAAAAAAATGTGTATATTATTGCATATTAGAAAGAAAAAGAAATAGGTTTAGCATACAGGAACAAATGTGGTAGTGCAACTTTAATATGATTCAATGTTTCCCAACTGCATGTTTTAATATTATTCAATGTTGTTTATAATTTTAATTCATGGTTGGTATGATTTTTAATAAAAGATGAACATTGAACAGTGATCATAATGGAGCACATGCTAGTATTTTGAAAAGGACATAGTACTATACATTTCTATTAGATAAATTGTATGAAAAAGAGTTACAAGTGTTGCTTGTTTCCATTAAAATAAGCCAGATTGGAGCATACAATTT
>Ga0315914_1005188_pt1 | contig 19109 bp, 10 predicted proteins | sample MpolenodulesMG_FD_203920 | JGI IMG/M metagenome (GOLD analysis project Ga0315914, IMG submission 203920) | Medicago polymorpha root nodule microbial communities from Los Angeles, California, United States - elongated nodules | ecosystem: Host-associated > Plants > Roots > Nodule | place: USA... | reverse complement strand
TGTCTAGCCTTGGTGGTGCACATCATCAGCAAGAACACTACAAATCCAACACATTACACCCCAAATCTGCTTCAACAATTGGAGCCACTGCTCGTCACCCACAACTAGGCTCAAATTCCTCAAATCATTTCAGTGCACTGTCCCTCTACTAGACCTCTGTATGATCTTCTATGAACACGATGCTCAAAGTCATATCCTAATTTCTAGAAGGACCAATTTATAATATTATCATTTATAAGCACTGTGATATAAAGGATCTTGCTAGTGGTGCACCAGTACACCAATTTGAAACTGATGTGCCATTGAAGTCTAGAAGCCAAACCACTAATATAACTATATTTTCAGTGCTGGAACAGTGGTTTTGAAAATAATTTGTTACTCGACCTTTAAAGGTGAAAGTGGTGATGTTAATTCAGATTAAGCTTTTTGTAATCGCTTTTCCCTGCATGTGACTTGATTGGGGCTGATGGAACATAGGAGGAAGAAGAAGAGAAGAGGTGGGAGAGATTGTGTGTGAAAAAGTAAAGATGCTCTTAATTTTATTCTAAATGAATTTGATCCATTGATTAAATCCAACCGTAATTTTTTCGTGGTCCACCGGTGAGGGACTTAATTGATCCCTCACTCTAGAATCCACCATTTATGACGCTTGTTAAAGATTAAATTTTTTTATAAATTTTATATAGAAAAAATGAGTCTTTTTCTACTTTTCTAAAATGAATCATGTTTTTTCCATAAAAAAGTAAAGAGACCATGTTAATTTTTTCTTCTACTAACAATTTTTCTACTCGTACCATCTCTTTATTATATAGAAGCACTCTTTACCTTTTTGTAATTTTTTTTTTGAAAATGTTGTTAGTGCAATTAATGTCTCTATATTATGTCCTCGTGAGCTTAGCTCAGTTGGTATAGATAATGCATAAAATATACAAGGTTTGGGGTTCGAACTCCGACCACCACAAAAAAAAATGTCTCTATTTTATATATGAATATTATTAAATTATCATTTGTTTGTATGTGTTTAATGTTAAAAACAAATGACAATCGATGTGTCTATTTTCTCTTCAATTAATGCACCTAACCCCTTTTCTTCTTGAAGGCTGTGGCAGGTTTTTCTTTCTTTCTTATAAAAAAAAACCACTGAAATACTCCCTCCTCCCGTCTTTAAATATAAGTAAAATTGACTTTTTAGGTTCATTCATTTAATGATGTATGTGGAGGAAGTACATTATAAATAAATTTTGATTTGATAATATACGTCATACTACCCTAGTAATATTAAGGCTAAAATATGGTTTTGGTCCCTGCAAATATGTTTCGTTTTGGTTTTAGTTCCTGTAAAAAAAAATTGTTGTTTTTGGTCCCTGCAAAATATTTTGTTTTTGAAAATAGTCCCTGACTATTTTCAAAAGTAAAATATTTTGCAGAGACTATTTTTCTAATAAATGGGTTCAGTCATCATGTGCCACGTGTGCAAATCATCACTAAAGTGGGGTCAAGGACCAAAACCAAAACGAGACATATTTACAGGAACCAAAAACAAAAAAAAAAAATTACAGAGACTAAAACCAAAACGAGACATATTTGCAGGGACTAAAACCATATTTTAGCCTAATATTAATGTGCATTGATAATTCACTTGGATGGAGTCTGGAGATTGATCTTTACTATGAAATCTAAAAGTACAAGAAGTTGTGAAAAAATTCGTGTGGTGGGACCTGAATTCTCTGCTGTAACTGCTTCACGCAGTTTCACGCAGCGGTTGATCTCAACCATTGAATATTGATCCAACGGTTAAGATTGTTCTGCCATTTTTCACACACTTTGATCTCAACCACTAGAATTTGATCGGATGGCCGACATGCTTTACAGCACCTGCTGTTACAGTAGGAAATCTGCTTCCGTACTTGTTGTGGTGATTATGGTGAAAACTCTTGGCATTTGTTATCTTGATTAGGGATGCTATAGTGAATTTATTCTTTACTGCTTTTGTTTTGGATTGGCTAAAATCAGTGGCGTTACGAGGACTCTAATTTAAGGGGATGTAATTTTGTTTTGGTGTCTCATAAATTCCTTCAATTGAAGGTAATCATATTAAAACGTGTTATTTACTAAATCTGAGTACCTCTTTTATTTAGAATTTGACCATTGATTCGCCACATTATGAGAATTTAATCATTTTTGTTAGACTCAACTCTCGTTAGTGGTACAAATTATTTTATGTATGTTGTAGGAGTCTAGTTTTTTTTTGTTAGATTCAACTCAAGTCTTGTATTTCTGGATGAAGATAACAGAATTATAAATTTCAATACATTTTTAATGAAAAGATGCATACCTTCAAAAACACATGGTCTCGCCCTCTACATTGGTTATATGGACAAGTGATGAGACCCAGCTCAAGGTCTATCTGAAATATATGGATGTTGACAACAAATCTGTGATAAAAAGGATTTTGACAGCAGAATACAAATCAAGAACACTGCCTTGGCGCAACAATGGTGTAGTAGATCATGAATAAGAGTATAAACAATGTTGTAAAGGACCCGTCTAAAATTAGGATCTAGATAACATATTACAAACTGTTATGTGAGAGAATCACGAGTCTGAATATGATTTGATAAACATACTGAAATCACACAACATGAATACAAGTGGAACTACACAGCAAAAAGGATGTAACATAGAATAAGAATAGGGAGTAACTCAGGTAATCACTAATCGAACTAGCGAATCACTAGTTGAAGTACATAACTCGGTAACTATTAGTTTTTTTTTTTGTTGCTAGAAACACTTGATCATCTATGGAAATTTGGAAGGAACCTCACATTTCAAGTAAAAGGGGAACATACCCCAATCCTTCAAGACAAAGTAAAAAATGGGAAAGAAAAAAACCTCGATTATATTTAGAAAGAAAAAAATTTAAAAAAAAATTGAGGACAAATGAAACCGCATGTGAATGGAACTATAAACAAAAACATCAACCATATGAACACAATGGACACACATAAACACAGTCAACCAGCAGCGGTAGTACACAAAATACATCGCATACGAGGACCATCCGACTTGGTTTCTTCTTCATTTTCATCGCTGGCATCATCTGCATAACCATTGTAATCATCATATGCTTCTGCCTCTTTCGGAGTGGCTTCACTCTCTTTCGTGCTACTAGTGTAGTACGAATCCGTGAGACAAGTTGTATGGTAACCATGACAGCAAAAGAAAACAATGACTGATACATTCTGTATAGAAAATGGGTCGAAACATATACAACATCTTCCCCCTCCCCTAGTCTTTGACTTCATCTCCATGGTTTTCAGACTTAGGGATTTCTCAAATGCCTGAGAGGCACGGTGGTCACTCATATTAACTCGTGGCTCATCTCCTTCATTGCCTAAAGAAATTCCATGCCTTGCCTCATTGTAATACTTAATTAAAAGATTGACACAGTCCGCCTATTTCAAACAGAAAATCAGTTAGATACTTTATTCTATCAAACTATTGAGATCAAAGAACTTTCCCTTCTACTATGCAAAGGTGAGAAGGAGGGGGGAAAATAAAAGCACCTTAAGGATATCATTGCACCCATGTCTGAGTGATGTTTCCGTCCTGTAATCAGTGATAATTTTAACTAGCCGATCCCTGAGTCTATAAGAAGTACAGATAGAAAATTAGTCAGACGAAAATAACGTTACTGAATATATATGGAACTTGAAGTTGAAGCCATAATGATTTGACTCCAAGCAATCGATGAAATCAAAAGCAGGTGAACAACGTACAGAGACATAACCAAAACAGCGAGAAAGGAATTAACGAGATCTACAACCCAAATACTAATTTAAAATATTATATTATATGTTTTGATAATATAATGCATGGTATGTTAAATCACACTTATCACCTACCGAGGTATTTCCAACCCATTGGGAACCTTATTTACAATGTAGAGGGGGTCAAGATTTCCAACTGTGTGCTCCAATAGTATGCCCACCTGTTAATTGCAAGAATCAAACCAACAGCAAGATCAGAAAGAGTAGGTATGCAAAATAAGCAAATACTGGGCATGTTGCCTCTGTTTATTTTGGATTTCTAAAACAGATTTGTAAAGCTACTATAACAAAGTCAAACTTCTGTAAAGCAGATCTGTAAACAAGTTTTGAATAAAAACAATGAATTTATCTTTTCTCATGTTACATTGATCTTTACTTTTTCTAAAAAATGACCAAGGATTTGAGTTAAAAATAGGCAATATTACTTGAAATTACAATGAAGATTGCTTTGAATTACTTGAGCTTAATCTTCAACCTTATGAATTTATAACAATAAGATTACAATCAACATTCCTTGATTATAGGGAAGATAAAGGAAAATAAATCAGGGTAATTCCTTGATTATTTAGCAAAAGGTTTGAGTAGGACAGACAAAACTGACTTTTATTCGATGCTTGGTAAACATCAAAATAGGAACAGAACAAGACATAAGTAAAGTGTTGTAGTTTGGTTTCACTAAAAAGATAGAATGAAACATTATAAAACAGCACTATTATGTTCCACTTGTTCATGAATAGAAAAGTAGAGAAGGGAGAACATAATGAAGAGAAATAGTAGTATGGTCTCCGGTGTGTTGTTTCTAAAAGATGTTTCCACCACATACTTGTAACACAGACAAAGTCAGGAAACATATAAAAGATGTTCTAGTTTTCATTTTATTATAAATAACGGTTTTCTGGTCTTAAAAAACAGAATGAAAAGTAAAAGACTAGCTCCCAAAGCGGTATCTTTTCAGAAAAACAAAACCATTTTTATTAAAGCAAGTAATCAACAGATCCGTGTCCTAAATATACACACCATCTCAGGTTTGTGAATACATTGCTTGATTAATTCTTCCCAGAGTTCATCATCATGCTGCATGGTAACAAACTCTACAGCCTGTGCAAAAATATGAAAACTTCAAACTTTACTTTAAAATCCCCGAAATTCTAATTCAACATTTAGATGTTGGTTAAAACCAAAAACAAGTATAAAATAAGATACAATACCTCCTCTATATCCCCCAATTTGTTTATAATAACAGCTAGGGCTTTCTTTGCATTTCCCATCCTTCCTAAGATGAAAACTTGCTCCCTCATCAAGTCTCTTTTGATGCAAATTTCGTAAGCCTGAAAAATAACTATGAGCTCGATTCACAGGTATGCATACATATAATTGCTGAATTTAGTCATTGATTCATCACCTTCTCAAGGGTATAATGTTGACTGCTACGAAGAAAAGGTAGCAGCATCTTTGGATCATAGTCCGCATAGAGTTCTACCTATGCACATTCAACAGAAAACGTTTTATCAAATGCTAGAAAATAAATATTAAATTACATGCAGCACATATAAACCATTCCACTAATGTTTAGCTGTAGAAGACACATTGTAACAGCATATAGAATAAATACAACATATGCTAATTGAAATCCTAATCTATGATTCTAATCCTAATTGAAATACAACATATGCTCCCCTTCAAGCTAAAGCATACTAAGCTTTAAGCTTATTGCAATGGGATGATGTATTGTAAAGAAATAGAAACAAAATGGCTTTGGTTGTGGACAAAAAGTTGCAGCGCAGCCAGATGTCAATAAAATGTTAAATTCCAGAACAAGGTAAAAGTGTTTCCGTTCATTCACCAAGTAGAATAATCACTTGACAGGACATTTGTCAGAATTCAGAACAAAAACACACACATTTCAAAATCAGGAAGGATAATTTTAGTCTCATCCAACCAGAAATCCAGAATGCCAAATGAAGCCTATATAACTTACAAAATTTGTCTAAAAGGGAATAGGTTATTAATAAAATAGAATAAAATTGAAGAAGCTCTTAAAAATGCTGCAAAGTGAAGGCCTGTTTCAAAATATTTCAAAGTGCTAGACTGCAGAGTAATCTCCTGTTCTCCACATGACCAAATGTCTAGGTATATAGTCAAGCATCGAGTCCTATATTTTCTTGTCAAGCATTCATGTGTCATTGACCATAATTGAAATTCAAACTAGTAATGGAACTCAAAATTAAAGGATGCTTGCAAATTAAAGAATCAAAACCTACCTGCATATCATGGAAATCTTTCCCAGCATGTGGATTTACTTCAAATAGTGAATGGAGATACAGATGTAAAAAATGTCTGCAATCAGACTTGTTATTGGCATTTAGAAGTTGCTTCACAACCTCAGGTGGATTTATTAATTCCCTATTCTGGATATACAGAGGAACTGCACGCTTGCAATCTAGCATCATCAATTGGACAACCTGAACAGGCAGAGATTAAACAAATAAGAGTCCAATGATCATACAAAGAAACGAAAACAAATACAAAAAGAATTGAGCTTGTATACCAAGTCAAGAGTATAATTAAACAACTTCTGTCCTCTATAAACAAGTCTGAGAATGTTCAAATCTAAATCAGAACAATTGTTGAATCGGATGGGATGTTGTTGGTTCATCCATTTTGCCATATACATTCAATATATCAAATATGATAAACATGGATAACCAAATTGTAACATACAGCATCAAAACTTGGTAACAAAACTCTTCAGGAGCTTAAAATTGAATGCCAACAGATATATTAAACAAGAATCTGTACACAATGTAAGATCAAGGCATGTATAGAAACCATGGATTCAAAAATTTAACTTTACAAAATACAGTACCTTTTCTTGAATTACATCATGTAGGTTGTGTTTATCAATAAAATCAAATACTTCTGGCTTCAAAAGCTGAAAAAACCAAACAAAATAATTAAAGGAAGAAAAGGAAAGTGAATTAGCAGCCAAAACAAAATAGACAATGGAATCCAGTATAAAGCAATTGTATGGCATCTAATTAATGTAACTGCTGTCTGAATGCAAGAAAAATTAATTGCACCACCTACATCTGCATACAATGAGTAGGCTTTCTCATATTGCCCATCAATTACATACAACTCCGCTAATGCCTGCAATAGAATACAAAAATGTTAACAGAAGGAATGGTTAACAGGTTAAAAATATAATATGATTAATCAGGTTTAACCTCCTTGAGTGAATCAGTCATGGATGAAGTATTTAGCTGTGGTTCAATGGCCGAAATAACAGGTAGCGCAGAATAAATTACAGATGGCCAGGATTTCACAGTGAATAAGAGATCCTTATGGAAAGATTGATTTGTAGCCAATGCAACAAGAGCAACCTGTAGAATTAAAAGCATAATAGATGAGCTCTATCCCAAGTCTGTTCTATACAGATACTATGCATACACGTCAATTGTAAGAGAACAATGTGCCTCAGCTAACCTCATAAGCAGTATCACGTAGTCTGGGGTTTTCGGTAGGCATGTAAGGAACCAAAACAGGAAGTTGACGCAGATGTGCAAAGTGAAAGACCCATCTGATGAAAACGGTCCATTGAACACTCAATTACAAGATATGAACCCCACAAGATTAAAAATAATGGAATGCCGTATGTGGTACCTCTCCCATGCCGAAGCTGATCCTCGTAGTAACTTGGGACACAAAGAAGCTGCCTCACCGTATTTTCTTTCCACAATCAAATGATCAAGGTACCGGGATCCCACCTACAAAGACATGAGGAAAATGAAACACTTAGACTATCATTATTTATACTATTACTATATATAAAAAAACTACCCTTTCAGCACTTTTGGGTTGAATTTTTTCTTCCAAAAATACCCTCGATTTTCAATACAAATAACACATAACAAATAGATAAGAATAAATTTAAATATTTTAAAAAAATGTAACATGATATGAATATATATATGTCAGGTTTTTTTTCCCTTATCATTTAAAAAGTGCAACAAACTCGATGAGTATATTTATACTTCTTTTTTCATTATCTCAGTTATACCCTTAGGCAGCTGTTGTTTGTGTCATTAAAAAAAAGAATTTAGATTATATATTTTTGTTATATTGTTGGTGTCATTAAAATAGATAATCATGGTTAGTTTGGTTTGTTATAACCTGAAATCAATAAATATTTATATTTTTAGTATCAAAATTTTATAAAAAAAACACTGTTCATAATTTTCAAACAACAACAACAACCAAGCCTTATCCCACTAAGTGGGGTCGGCTACATGGATCAAATGACGTCATAATGTTCTATCAAAAACCATATTTGGATCCAACTCATTGACCTCTAAATCTTTTCTAATGGTTTCTCAAATGGTTTTCTTAGGTCTTCCTCTACCTCTTTTGACCTGACTCTCCTTCATTTGATCTACTCTTCTTACAACGGCATCTACGGGTCTTCTCTCTACAGGGCCAAACCATTGAAGCCTATTTTCTACCAACTTTTTTACTATAGGTGCTACCCCCACTCTCTCTCCAATGGTGTCATTCCTAATCCTATCATGTCTAGTCTTACCACTCATCCAGCGCAACATCCTCATCTCCGCTACACTTACTTTACTCTCGTGTTGGCTCTTAACCGTCCAACACTCTGTACCATACAACATTGTCGGTCTAACTGCTGTCTGGTAGAACTTTCCTTTCAGCTTAAGTGGTACTTTCTTATCGCACAAAACACCTAAGGCTCTTCTCCATTTCAACCACCCAACTTGAATACGATGATTTACATCTGCTTCTATTTCTCCGTCATTTTGTACTATGGACCCAAGATATTTAAACCGTGTAACTTGGGGTATGATATGATCTCCAACTTTCACCTCCAAGGTAGACCCACTTCTCCTTTTGCTGAAGTTACATTCCAAATACTCCATCTTGCTTCTACTCAGGCGGAAACCATACGCTTCTAAGGCTTGCCTCCAGGTCTCTAGCCTCCCATTTAACTCCTCCCTCGACTCACCAAGCAAAAGTACATCATCTGCAAAAAGCATACATCTCGGTGCTAACTCTTGGATGTGTTCTGTCAGTAATCCAAAACTAAAGTAAAAAGATAAGGACTTAGGGTTGACCCTTGGTGTAGTCCTATTGTTATGGGAAAGTCTACGGTATCCCCATCATGCGTCCTCACACTAGTCGAAGCTCCCTCATACATATCTTGGATAGCTCTAATATAGGCAACCCTCACCCCTTTCTTCTCCAGGGCTTTCCACAAAATCTCTCTAGGTACTCTATCATGCGCCTTCTCCAAATCAATGAAAACTAAGTGTAAGTCTTTTTTATCCGTCCGATATCGCTCCATCACGCGTCGAAGTAAGTAGATCGCTTCCATAGTCGGCCTCCCAGGCATAAAATCAAATTGGTTATCCGTAACGTGAGTCTCTTTTCTTAGTCTTTGTTCAATTACCCTTTCCCATAACTTCATGTTATGACGTTAGCGCAATAAAAAGAGCAGAAAGACGGACACTTGAAATTCCAGCTAGAAAGAAACAGTAACATAGATACTGTTAGGAACTCGAGGAAATTGTAATGAAAGATAGAAGATTAGAAGTGTTTTGCCTTCATAGAGGATTTCTACATTCACAACTATCAAAGGTACAGAATGACTCCCTCTCTCTTAAGAGATACGCACACAGTACACAACATACTTTTATAGTGTTTTTACTTTTTAAACCCAAAAAAATAAATAGTAAAGGAGATGACAAATTAAAAGGCTTTTGGGAAACAAAATAGTTGAGGAGCCTTCACATTATGCAATGAACATAAACAGCGCCTCCATATGCATATAAGTATGCCCTTATTCCAATTATTTGTCATACATTTGCCCGTTATAATCTATATTAAAAACTTTCTGAAATACTAATAATCATACAAATTCAGAAAATAGATTGAACTAACAAACTTAAAGTTAAATACCTCATCAAGTAATTCACTGCGTCCCTGACTAGATTCGACCACAGCTAAAGCTTTTTCATGCCATCCATGTTGAAGAAGCCAAGCAATATGATCTTCGGTATCCCTGATTATCAATATGCATCAACTTCTATCCATATTTTAATTATAATATAAGTAGGACATTTTAGACACATTAAAAAACTCGAGCAATTTTTGTAACAAGAAATTTAAGCTGAAGAACATACTGACGGAACCCGGAAATATTGATCTATGGATAATGTGTTTATTGGCTGGAAATTGAGCAAAAGGTCTTACAATAAGAAAATGAAAGATAAAGTGTAGAAAGGAAATGATTCCCAACTACCCCGGAGCTAAGCTCCTCAAAGAAAGAGAACACTCTTTCTTTGCCTAGCCATAATGGTTCTAGCAATAATCCTGCATACCTACTACCATTCACCCAGCTCACTATTCATACTACTAAAGCATAACAAACTTGCCAATTGAGCATCCTAGCCCACTCTTCGGTTACCATATAACCTCACCATACTCTTTATTGCATAATAGCCCTTTTTCTTATCCCCTCATACTCGGGTCCCTATCACATGAGTACTTCAATTGTTTTAATTTATATGTTCTAGTTCCTTGAGGGCAGCAATGGATGCAGTGATTTTCTCATAAACAATTAAGTTGTTTGTGGCACAGCAGCATATGTTGAAGGGGTCAAATTACTGAATAAAAAAGCGTCAGATTTTCTATTACAAATGTTGAAGAATCTCACATAGATAATAACATTTCACATTTTCTTTAGGCACTTCTAGACAAAAATGATTAAGAAAGTATGTTCTATTCATTATAATTCTATGATGTGACATAAAATGATCCATGAATAACACATCAACTGGTGAAGTGGACATCAATGATCAGCCACATCAAGCCACTGCATTGGAAAATTGTTGATTCTTCCATGCATAGCATTCAGCTGACAAATCGAGAACACGGAATATGCAAAACGAAAAATAAAACATCCATCATGATAGGTGGATGGATATGATGAGTTTTAAGACATGTACAGATGAAGAATTTCTTTTTCTTACCAATCCCCCCCAAACACACAATCACTGATTTAAAGTACATATACCAAATACTAAATTCTAATACAAAATAAACAAAAGGAAATATCACAAATTGATTATTCATTAAGACATGTTTATCATCATTTTTTTCCATGCATAAATAAAATGCAAGAAAATACAAAAGGATAAGGAACTTGAAATTAACCTTGGCTTTGCAATAACTACATCCTTCGGGGATACAACATAGTACAGTGGTTCATCGCCTGCAGCCCACTGGCCACCGGCATAACTGCTACCTACATTTGAATGAAAAACATTTGTTATGCAGACTTTCCATACACAAAACATGCATGTAGGAAACCACCTATTATTATGGTGTACATTAGGAAAATGAACAGCACAGACCGTCCAAATCCCAAGAAGACAGAGGTTCATGTAAGAGATTAAGGAGACACACTCAAGGGAAATTAAGGATCTATTTGGTTTGAGAAACATTTTCTAATTTCATATATCGTTTTCAATAATTTTACAAAATTACATGTGTACCCAAAAAAAATAGCACCACCTGTTAACTATATTTCCTGTTTTAAAAGAATTTTCAGTTAAAAGAACAATAACAAAATAAAAAAATTATATACAATTACAATGTTTCATATATAAATCTTTGAAAACAGAGTTATCTTGAAAGAGTAGTAAAAGCATAAGCACAAAATGAGAACAGACAAAGTTATGTTGAACCATACAGTTCCTAAGTTCCCAGGGACATAATGTTTAATGTAATAATAGGTTGCCAGTGAGACAAAGTTGTCAGTCAAAAATCGCAAAAATCAGCGGTTTATTCAAATTCCGCTGTTGCAACAGCGCTATAGCACTTCTATAATCGATGTTTGATAACACTTTGCACTAAATAGCGTATCGCATAACAATAGCAATTTGTTCAAATTCCACTATGTTATGGCTGATATTTAACAACACTGCAACGAGGTCATCAAAGGGGAATTGGCAGGGGAAGTTTGATCTGTATGGATATAAAAGGGAGATGGAGAAGATAGATGGGTAGGTAAATGTGGAGAAGAAAGAGGGAGAGTGCAGGTTCGAACAAATACACCATGTTACCTATTTCCTCTTTCAGTTATTTGTTTTCCAGTTTCCACTGTAACTCCACCACACGTGTACTGATACCACACTGATATCAGTATACACAGAAGAATAACACAATGGATTGACCATAACTGAGTAAGTTTTGATCCAATTTCTATCAATACATAATAATCAAGAATAACAAAATGTTAACCTGAGAAGGGAGCATGTGCAAGAGAATAGTCTTTTGCCTTGTAATGCTCAAACCCGTGTACTGGTAGAGCATCTGTTGAAAGTTCATCATTGTTCCATGATACTACTCTTACTTCAGGTCTTTGTGCATTGCCCTGTTCAAATTTGCATATCGACTTTAGAACCGTGCGAAAATTCCAGATTTAGTGAAGTGGGTAGTAGAAGAATGAACTACCACAACACATTTTATAACACACCATACATTTTATTTTTGGCAAATGCAACCACAATTTCATTGCTTCCATACTTACACTTTTTTTGCTTAAATAACTAATGGAAAATAAAATGATATATGGTCTCAATGAAACATAACATATCAAATAATGTAATGGCTGTTTGTAACTTTGCACTCAAAAATAACTAATTTCTGGAAGCAGCGTTATGCTGGTTTGGCACGGTCACTTATCGAACATAATGGAGCAAACAAAATATTCCAATTGAGCCAGCTCATTGTTTGAATCCTTCAGACAAAAAATTAATAGATTTCAAATATCTAATATATTCAAGTACTATGACCAGGAAATTACCCCTTCAAATTAAAATGCCCGGAGGAAGCTCCTTTATATAATTTAAGTGAACACAGAAGATTGAACCGAGATAACTACTTGTAAGTTGTAGCTATAATATAGGAACGGGAGGGTTTACTGTTCTAAATAATGTATATGTATATTTACAATTACTAGTAAAAATTATATGTGACCAATTAATCAGGCCGGTTAGGTTTAGAATAGTATATTTAAACAAACTATTGCATGAACTTTATTCATAACTTGGAAATATATCAGATATATTTTCTACACTTGCATTATAACAGGTTCAAGGACAGCATGAAAAATTATATAATTTCACCATATGCAAGGAATATAAATACCTGCCGTGAAGGAGCTGTGCTACTAAAATCCTTATCTCCATCTTCTTCTCCAGGAATATAAGCAAGAACAACCAAAGAATCACCAAAAGGGGCAAGTCCTGAGATGAAATAGCTGGTTTGAAAAGATGCCACAATATCCACCTGGGTCATACCAAGCACGGGAACTTGCAAGTATGCCCCATTGGTGGATTTATGGTGATTTGTCTTTATAGAGGCAATTTTGACCGATGTTCCCCAGCCAATAACTAAGACGGTGTCATCCTATTAAGTGATGGTGGAAGATTAAGTTCAGCAGTTTCATCAAGAAATGGAACAACAACAAATGAAATAAAATCATTGCCGCCGTTCAAACTTCAAAGTGACAGAACAAGCTTTCAAGTGAAAACAGCATGACAAACAGATAACTATTTAGATATTTGACTAACCTGCCAAACCAAGTGAGGAATCAAAAGCTCGGGGTGTGGACATCCCCGTGGTCTTTCAATAAATGTTATTCGCCGGTCGTTGGCAGTGTCATAAACCTTCACTCCGACATCATTGGCCCAAGCAACAAGACTTGCTCTCCACTTCACAGCATGTATTGAACCTTCACCAGAGTGCAAAACCTTTTTTGGGAAGGGAACAGGGTATTTTTAAGTTAACAAACCAAAAATACCACCCAGAACATATGTGCTGCTAAGAGTTATAATAACTTTACAAACCTGGTCCCGATAGCCAAACCATTTCTTCGAATTTAAATATAAATTACCAGCTAAACCACCAGCAATAAATCCCCTAGACACTTTCCTTGCATAATCAGGGTCCAAAGCAATCGCCTTCATGGGCCGATGGTACTCAAATTTCATTACCTCATCAGTAAAAAGACTGTTTATAACAACTGATCCATCATCAGAACAGCTTCCAATATATTCCCCTTCCAAGTCAAAACTAAGATCATTCACAACAGATGCATGTGCAGAGAATTCTTTCACCTATAACAAAATTACTCATCAGAAACAATTTCGTTTGTTTCTAAAATACAACACAAGCAAGCAATTTGCTACCACATGACAACAGCTACAATCTACAACACTACATGTGATATCTCTCAAAGGTGCACGTAGTCAACACAAACAACATGATATCCCTCATTCCATGCACCAAAAGAGAATGTCAATTAACACAATGTTCCAGCTCAATCTCACTAATGATCTGGAATCAAATTTTACTTGTCTAAATTTCAAATTTCCATCACTAATACATAAATACATGTTATTTCACTTAACTATGCATGTTTGGTTCCACTTTTGGAAGAGGCAAAATTGACTCTAGAGGTGTAGAATTGATTTTGACATGCTTGTTTGCTCAAGAATAGAATTGATTTTGCCTCCGGAAATTGATTCTAACTTAAGCTAGAAATTGGAGCTTTTATTCTATAATTGGTTTTTACACTCAATTTTAGTTTATGTTTGGTTTTGCTGTGATAAGAATTCGTTGAGTGAATTGATTCTGACTAAAAATGAGTTGAAGGTGAAGTCATTTGTGTTTGATCCATTCATGCAAAAGTGACTTGAACTATAAATTTGAGTGTAAAAATCTATTCTGGTATCAAAATCTACAAATCCTAGCTTCAAGTAAAATCAATTCGAGAGACAAATCAATTCTATTCAAAAGCAACCAAACACGTTGGAATCAATTCCACATTTCCAGAATCAATTTTGGCCCCAACATAAACTTATAGTTCAATTCGCTTTTAAGTTGATGTATCCAAAGACATCACTCTACCTTCAACACACTTTTAGTCAATCAATTATAACTTGTGTTTAGCCAATCAATTTTCCATAATCAATTCACTCAAAATCAATTTTTGTCACGGAAAAACCAAACTCAACTAAACAAACAGAATCAAAAACACAATATTTTTTCCAATCTAAACACACTTCGATTCAATTAATTCCTTCTTCAAAATTGATCTAACCAGCTCCAATTCAATCATCAACACCACATATTCAAAACAATTAACGAATTTTCAATGATAAACAACACAACGAATCAAGGCAATGCCAAAGAACCTGATTCCCGAGAAAATCAAGAATATGAATAGTCCCAGCCTGAGTACCAAGCGCGATCATCCTATCAGCAACCGAAACACAAGACGCGGCATCAGTAGCTAACAACGAAGGAACGCTACCTCCCATTCTCTGATACTTCAGCCTCGGCTCTTCTTCATCATCATCCTCTTCAACTTCCTCATCTTCGTCTTCTTCTTCATCTTCCTCTTCGTCTTCTTCGCGTTCATCGTCGCCGTCGACGCCGTTCTCCGGTGGAATCGGAGCCATTCGGATTGTTATTCCCGGTGGCTTCGTCGTCGGAAAAGTTTAACGGTGAAAATTGGAAATGGCGTAGATCTGTTTCGTTGCGCTGGGAAAATGTTCCCACGTTTTTTTGTTTTGTTTTTTTTTCTTCTTTGTTTTTTAACTATTGTTCAATTTTGTGTTTTCATAAATTGAACTGTTACACATTCGAAATTTCCTTTTTCGTGGAGGAGGAATAAAATATTTTTTTGACGGCAATAAAATAATTAATGACTAGACGACAAACAAATTACTTACCTGCATTCATGTCATGTGTGTGTGCTCTTTCTCTTTAAATCACGATTAAACACGTAGATTGCAATCTATATCTAATCTATTTATTTATTGAAAGGTTAATTATTGAAATTAACCTTCTCTAAAATTCTTATTATTTTTGACCTTGTAATATACTCCCTCCGGACACTAGGAATGACATGGGGCCCCGTTTTCATACCATATTCTCAAATATTTACCTATATTCAATGAGGATGAGAAATTAAATCACATCCCCGTTTCAGACAGGTTCGGATATCTTTGCCCTATTCCTGCAGTGGATAACATTTTTAATAAAAAAAGAAGTATTTTTTAGCCCCGTGCTCTATGTTGAAATGCATTATGCAACAGAGAGATGATGGCGATCAATGGCTATGGCGATGGAGAAGAAAAAGACTAAGGGCGTGAGATGTGGAAGGAGAAGAAAGAGAACTTTAAGAAGTGAGTGTCGTTTGAAAGACGGGAACTTTGGTTATGTGAGTGAAATGATTTAGGGTTTAAGTTTCTATTTATATTAAGGGAGACATAAATTGATTTTTTTTTACATTTGGGACGGGTTTGGGTATGGGTTCGTGGTGGGTACTTACATCCCCATTATTCGTCTGGTACTCATGTTTTGAAATCGGGAAAAACTCAAACCCATATCCAAACCCAGTCAAAGTGGGGAAAATCCGTCAATTTGGGTTTGGTTCGGGCGGGTACCCGCAGGTATGGGCTTTGTTGTCATGTCTACCAGTCACATTTATAAGCAAAAAACTACTTTTTAGGTACATTGAATAATTAATGTATCTGACCTTTAAATGTGACCAGATACATTAATTATTCAATATATCTAAAAAGTAGTTTTTTGATTATAAATGTGACCGGAGGGAGTAGTTGAAGTCAAAAAAAGTGGTTGAATTTTTTCATGATTTTTGTCAGGCATGTTTAGGACGTTAAAATATGACTTTACACAAAAAAATTAAAAAATTTCAACTAAGGACGAAGTGATTATGAATTTCTCAAGTGCCAAAAACTCAAAACAAAACAACAAAAACGTCAACCTAAAAATCAAATTTTGAGCTGATTGTTTGCAAAGATTCCTATATAAATGCATAAAAAAGACCCACAAAGTTTCATAACATTTCAAAGATGTTTCAATTTATTTTCATTTTTCAATCAAAACGTGCGAAATTACAATTTCGTTCTGAGTAAACTTATACTCACGGGTCAAATTTTGTTCTCTAGTTTTATAGGCATGGTTCGAAAATCATAAGAACCTTTAGCATGAAATTTTGGAGTTTTTAAACGAGATACAAATCAATTATAAAATGTTTAAGAAATTCATAATAAATTTGTCCTTAGTGCGAAAAAATCTATTTTTTTTGTGTAAAACCATGTCTTAACTTCCTAAAGATGCCTGGAAAAAATCATGAAAAATTTCAATCTCTAGATCATTTGTTTGGATCATGCGTATATTACAGGGTTAAAAATAAGAAGAATATCAAATTACAATATTAGAATATATATATTTTATTTTACATGGTCATTCTTTAGACATCGCATATTTTACAGGATCAATTCAAACAATTAACCCTTTATTAAATTAATAACATGGTTACTGAATTTGAGACACGTTTAATCAAATTGAAAGAGTATAAGTTCAAATTTTACTTAAACAAGAATTTTTTTATCTCTCGATCGAACTCTATTTATTATATTATATACCATTTACTTTGAAGTTGAAAGGTTATATATTTTTTTTTCCTTCTAGGAGCCTAGTGAATAAATAGGGTATATAGGGTTCGAACCCTATCTCTGCATGTATTATGCAACGTCTCTGTCAACTGAGTTAAACTCGTGATGTTATATAGTTTTTTTTTTATTGAATTTATAATAATATTAATATTAAAAAATATGTTAATAAGTGTTAAAAATGTTTCTTTAAAAAAATGTTAAAAATGCTAATAGCTATCTTTATGGCATTGTTTAACAAATAAAAAATATCTGTTTTTTTTAACCATATCCTAAAAACACTTTCAGAAAATCAATACACCTTTCTTTGAAGAAAAAAGAAATCAAGACACTTGTTGATTTTAATAATTAATTATAAAATATTAACATGGTGTAACCTTTACGTAAAAAAAATGGTGGAGCTGATCAATTATAGGATGAAATGTGATGAATGAGATAGGATTTAATTTTTAAAATCTATAGCTAGCAATCTAGCATGTCTAGTTATACTTTTATCATCCATTGCAACAGGTTACAACTAGTTTCACGTTGGAACAAATTTTTTAAAAGTTAAATAAATAAAATTTATAAAATAAATAAATAATCTATTTATCTATCTCTCGAATAAATCTTAATTGTTTCAAAGAATCAATGTTGTATAGAAAGAATACTTTAGTTTACACACCGAAGAAAGAACGGAAATACTTATCGGAAATTATGAATCGATCAAAAAGGAGAGGAGTATATTCATCAACCATCTAAATGGAGGCCAAATGGCCCATCTTATAATCTTTACGGATTGTCATGGGTGAAGAAAGGGAAACCTGCGGAGACATGCGTCACTTACTTATAAATGTTAACCCGTCTCGTTGTCCTTAACCTAATTTTAACCTAATTTTTTTTTTCACGCTTTTGTATTTAATGTTTATCTAAAGTAAAATAAAACTATGTTCCTAATTAGATGCTATTTTTTTGAAAGGAATAACCGTTAACTCGTCTCGCTATATCTCTTACTTATAAATGTTAACCCGTCTCGCTATACTTAACCTAACTATTCTGTTACCTATTACCGTCAAATATTACCTTCAATATGACTCGTGCGTTAGCACGGGTCGATAGTCTAGTAAGGTGTAAAATATATTATTTATCTATCTTAGAGGGTGTATTGGAATTGGATTGAGATTTTAAAAGACTAATTTGGTGAAAAAGGTCTTTAAGATTTTAAAAGACTTTGTAGGATTGTATTGATTCTATGAGATTTTAAAAGACTTATTATAAAAGACCTTTTACACTCGAGATTATACCGGAGGATTTCATTTGATTTACAAAACAGACATTTAAGATTTCAATGGATTCTATTGGATTTATAACTCAAACTTTTAGGATTTCAAATGACTCACTGCATTGTAAGGTGGATTCTAGGGTGAGGGTCCAATTAGGTCCCTCACCGGTGAACCACGAGAAAAACACCAATAGATTAAATAAGTGGTTCAGGTTTATTTAAATTAAAAGAGGGAACATGTAGAACTGCTCACATTCAATCATATCCTGCAATGGTTTCACCCGTTGTTAACCGTAATTAATTGTTACGAACCGAACCGAAACGAACCAAACCATTACAAATCAATTGATTCCCTTTCACACAAAAATCTGAACCCTTTTTCTAAACCCTAATTCCATTTCAAATTCAATCAAATTCACCATCTTCAATCTTCACCTCTTCAATCGAAGC
>Ga0315914_1005187_pt1 | contig 19109 bp, 18 predicted proteins | sample MpolenodulesMG_FD_203920 | JGI IMG/M metagenome (GOLD analysis project Ga0315914, IMG submission 203920) | Medicago polymorpha root nodule microbial communities from Los Angeles, California, United States - elongated nodules | ecosystem: Host-associated > Plants > Roots > Nodule | place: USA... | reverse complement strand
CTGAAACCGTGAAAACAAACAGTGACGAAACAGTAACATATAGCAATCAACACAGCGCCACTGGATCGAAGAAGAAGAAGAAAACGCGAGGGAAGAAGATGAGCGAACCGGTTTTAATCTTTAGATCTACTCCTTCTCGTTGTGTTTTTGCGCGATCCGAGTTTGGATTTGGCTTTAAAACGAAAATGGAGGTTGAAAAATAGCTTTAGTTTTTAAAAAGGGTGAGTTTGGTTCTCCGGCACGGGGCCGCCGCCGCCTCTGGCCGGCGACCACCGCGCCGGAATCATCATGTGTGGCCGGAAGAGATGAAGACTCATCTGAGTTGTAGAGAGAGGGAGAGAGCTTTATGTTTTAGTGAGAGAAATGTTTGAAGCAAATGAAGTTTGATTTGATGTAGTTTGAGAAGTCTAAGATTATTACACGTGTACACTAGATCTGATGGTTGTAAAGTGTTTATGCACGGTGCATAAGGATTTCCTTATGCACCATAACTTTTGCCGAAAAGATGATGGGAGTCTTTGTGATTTTTCCTTCATGTTATGACAACATGCAATAACATACAAAAATATAATGACACCGGAAATATATATCATATTTGTAAACTTTATTTTTACTAACTTTCACAACTGAAATTATTTAATGAAGTGTACTATGAGACATCACTTGCAATTAATTGTCAAAATAATGAGTTTGATATGTCGGCAAAGGTTATGAAACTTTGACTTTTTTACTAGAAATTTAGGTCAAATTCTTTCTTGCCCTTATTTGGCATCATTAGTTTTTTTCTTCTTGTGATGATGTGAGACACTAAACTTGTTTTATATGCTTTATTTTTCATATTTTTTTCCATTTATCCAAAAGAAGGTGAGAATATTTGAAAATTATCTCATCATGTTATGATAACACACGATATCATATAAAGAGGCAATGTCACTGAAAACTTATATTATATTATAAACTTTCTTTTTTCTAATTTTTACACGGTTAATTCTTTAGTAAAGTGTGCTTTAAGATATCATTTGCAAATATTGTCAGAAAAAGTAGTTTGAAGTGTCAATAATGGTTAAAAAAACTTATGTTTTTTAATTGGAAATTTAGATCAAATTTGTTTTACTCTTTTTTGGCATCGCTAATTTTTATTGTGATAATGTGAGACATTAAATTTGTTTTAGATGTTTAATCTTATGAGTTGAATTTTAATTTATCAGAAAGAAGATGCAAATTTTTTTCATTTGTTCATTCATGTTACCAGGGTCGTCCCAATCAAATTGGAGGCTCTTCCCTAATATAAAAATGATCCATAATAGATATAAATTAAGGGTAAGTTGAACAATTATAAATTAACTGTTAGAAAATTTTGGATGATTGTTCAATGTTCAATAAACCCCTTAAATTGCTCACATTTTCTAAAATAGTTGATCGAGAAGAACAACTTGATTGTAGTTTACACAATAAAAAACCAATCGAGAAATATTTGAAGGGCTTGCGAGCAATCCAAGAGGCATATTGACCAACTATCAAATATTTGAGGCCTCAAAAAATTGAAGGCACGACTTCATAGAGTTGTGTCAATGGTCGACCCTGCATATTATGACAACACGCAATAGCATACAAAGAGATAATCTCATAGAAAATGTATAGCATATTGTAAAATTTCTCTTTACTATTTTTCACAACTTAAAGTCTTTAATGAAGTGTATTGTGAGATATCACTTGCAACTTCAAAGGCATGTACAACTCCATCACGACGAAAACATTTACTTAAGGCTGAACCAAAAAAGTTCTTCATCTTGTAGTTGTTATATTTACTTATACTTAAATGTATGAAAGGAGGAATGAAGAAGACAATTATATATATCTTGAATCTTACGATACTTAAAAATGGAAATGTTGTCAATAGTAGTTATTTGAGTTTGTTGGCGTTTTATTCTTTGCAAGAATAGTAAAGTTGATTTTGTTTATTCTCTTCTTTCACTGGATTAATTTTAAACCAAGAAGTTATTTGTTGTTGTGCAATTGTTTGAGATATTTCTATAATTTATTATGAAAAAGAGATTAAAACAATTGAAATTACCATTGAGCATACTAAAATAAAGAGGGAGGCAAAAGAAAGGAGACACGAAATAAGAAAATACGCACCAGTAAGACTCAATAGTCAATACTTTGGAATCTATACTATATATAAGAAAAACTATCCATTTCAGCACTTTTGGGCTAGATTTTTTTTCTTCAAAAATACCCTCAATTTTCAATACAAATAACACATGTAGTCAATACTTTGGAATCTATACTATATATAAGAAAAACTACCCATTTCAGCACTTTTGGGCTAGATTTTTTTTCTTCAAAAATACCCTCAATTTTCAATACAAATAACACATGTAACAAATAAATAAGAATAAATTTAAATATTAAAACAAATATTTTTTGTTTTTTTCTCTCTTTATCATTTAAAAAGTGGAACAAACTAGATGAGTATATTTATACTTACTTTTTCATCATTCCAATTATACCCTTAAACAACTTTTTCTATAATAAAATTGTTGTTGGTGTCATTAAAAAAAGAATTTAGATTATATATTTTTTTTGTTATATTGTATTATTGTCGGTGTCGTTGAAATAGATAATCATGGTTAGTTTGATTTTTTATAACTTGAAAGCAACAAACATTTATATATTTTTTAATTTTAATTAAAATAAAGAGAGCGAAAAGACGAGCACATGTGTACCCGTCTTTTCGCTAGTAACTTATAAAAATAGTCGTAAAAATATATTTTTCTTGTGAACTTGTGATCATACCTTAAACCTCTGCTTGTGTAAATAGTTACCAGAGGTGTAAGTGTAACCATAAGAGAGTTGTCTTCATTGTCACATAAATTACTATGTTTTTACTATTATTAATCGATTAGCAACTTAATTTGTACTTATATATCTCTTTTGATTCCACTAGGTAAAGGGTGTCTTTATCTGAATTTTTTACTTACATATATTTGCTATCTAAATTTCACGTACTTGGTTATAAATATCACATATTACCGCGGAGTTTACACATGGTAAGACATTGCTGCAATATATGGGATACCTTAGGAATTTTCAAATTTAGTATAATAACTATTTTTTAAACTAAATCAGTACTATGAATACATTATTTTGAAACTAGGTTTGATTTTGATTTGTGACAATTAATTAAAGCTTATTTCAATAAGTGGGATATGTCCATAGTTTTAGTCTTCTGTATACTTCGATTTAATGGACTATTTGTGAGCTACTCAATCTTGTTCAAGGTGATATTACTCAATCTTATTCCAGATGAGATTTTACCTTAGCTTGGAATTTTATTACTTTTTTTCCCCTTCATTTCTCCTGCTTTTAAGCACCATTTCAGTTTTTCACCTAAACTCATTTTTTCTACCAAGGTTTGCATTTTTACGCCTTATGATGACCATTCAACCCAAAATCGAACACGGGTCATCTTCGACCAACCAGCAACGTGATTCCTGATTGAGTTGAAGCTGAATTTAGAACAGATGTGATGGAACCTCATAACTTAGAAGAAGAAATGACGATCTCAGATCTCGTTGAAGCTGTTTTGGTGAGTGTTGGACTCAGAGACAACGTTGAAATGGGGAGACAAAAGTTTCAAGAGGAGCTTGAAATGGATAAACTTGCAAGGTTACATGCTGAAAACGAGTTTAAGAAAAGAGAGGAACCTTGTCAGAAAGATCAGGATCTTTATCTCTGCTGAAGAAATTGAAAACTGATTTAGCTGATGATAAAGACACTGTTTTAGTTCTAAGAGAGAGGAACATTGAGTTGAAGAAATTGTTTGATCAAATGTCTAAAGTATTACAACCGTGGTTCCAAAGTTTCATTCTCATAGTATGTTTATAGTACACTTTAGAAAAAATAGTGTGTAACATAAACATACATAATTTATTGTGCGGTGTGAAATGTCGAAAAAATTAGTGGGACATATAATTTTGGATTCAGGTATAAAGAAAAACCTATAGAGATTTCTGTCTTTGATTTCTGAGAGTATTACTATCAGATAAAAGGAACTTTGGGCCACTCCAAAATAAAGAGCCTTTTTCTCAAGGTATTATATTATGGTAGAAGAGAGGAGACTAAATCTGTAAAATGTTATTGAATGAGTCTGAAAAGATTGTGCTAAAATTAAGGTTACTAATTGAAAATTGAGGATAACAATTTTTCCAAATGCAATAAACTGCAACAAAAAAGATGTGCTATCATTCTCACTTTTCAAGATTGCACAGGTACAAGCATTTTGATAACATTAGATTTTTGTGCCAGGATAAAAACACTCGATGCTATTTTCCTTTATCTTGTAGTGAAAATTGTGAATCTTAACAGGTGCAATGCCATGTTCTGTTTGTTTATGCAACACCATTAACTGCATAATAATATCACCAACAAAACAAAGTCAAGGGAAGTTAATATGATCTGGCTTAATCAACAATCCATTGCTACAGAGAGTGGTTGCTATAAGATAAATCCAAAGAATTAGTGCAAACTAAAAGCATGAACAGTTTGCAGTTGCAGTATCACAATTACGACATATTTGAACATTGAAAGGTAAACAATCATAACTTCTTTTTCTCCATTTTCCTTAATCTTGTAGCGGCCAGAACATGCATTAACAATGCCACTGATGATAGATAATATGACTGATTAAAATGTGAAGTTGGAAGGGTGGCAAAACACTATTCCGCCAGTACATTCAGGATATGCCCTTGAAGAGAAATTTCATGGAAACAGGAACTGTAAGTTTAAATACAAGGACTCGTTCTTAGCTTCATGCTTGACTAAGGGAAAGTAATGCTTGACTAAGGGAAAGCAGTGGCAAAGTTTACTCAATCAAAATGTAAAATGCCAGTTTTGTCAGAGGTTCAGAAGTTAGGGTGTTGATCTCTTCTAAGTATTACACACCAATTTAAGTGTTGATCTCTATAAATGGAAGTCAAAGAGAGGTTGTTTTCATTAAGATTATTTTTACTCCATTAAATTTTTTAAATACATCTAGAATCATAGGTCCACCTTAAGCATGAACTAGTTATATAGAATGATACAATCATACCTGTCCATGCACGTCTTTTGCCAAACCAGTGGCCAATGGTTCAGCCTTGACCAAAATGTCAGCAAGGTACTCCATCTCTAAGATAATAGCTGGCTTCTCTTCATTCACATAAATATCCTTATGGTCAAGTGCAATGAATGCACAACCCTGTAATGGGAACAGATAAATAAAGAACAAAAAAAATATTGAAATTGATTTGAAAAAGAGTCAAGTTAATACTATCTTACATATTCTGACGTTAGTGTATAGCAATAGTGCAGGAAGTCTAAAACATCATTTGAAGAGCCATTAGCAGCAACTTGAAGAAAAGAGATATCGTCTATCATTATAGTGACAAATTTCATGTTGTCTTGAGGTAGTGCCTGGATCACGCTTTCTATTTTCTCAAATACAGCAGCAAAACCGTTGTGATTGGGTTTCCCTTCATCTAGTCATCGATAAAAATGATATTACTCGGTCATTTATACAATCAATCATACACTAAAACAAAATATCAATATTTGGTAACTTCACCCAGTTAAAATCACAAAATATTAATTATAAAAGGGGCACGCCTATCTTGGTTGTGTTTTAAGCACAAATTCCATTTTTTGAATCAGTTATGCATAGAATGACATGTTTGCAGAACCTAATATGGCATGCTTTATAAGTTAGAGTCATTTCAAAATAGCTTTTATAAAAATTTATGGCTACAACCTTCACGATTTCAAAGTTTAAGAAAAAATAGTTAGGGGAATATTTTGGGCATTATGTGAAAGGGTAAGTCAAACAGTGGATCCCTAAGAAGAGGCATCTTACTATACTTTTTCTTTGGGATAATATAGACTTTGTTTTGGTGCCCAGCCTATTGTCATATTCAGTACTGGATATGCACCGCTGTTCCACGATCGTGCACAATAGCGCTGTGGTCAACTACCTAGACCTCAGAATCATGAAGCTACTGCTATTTTCAAGTTGAGAGTTCACTTTAAAATCAAGGTTCGGGGTCAAGGAATCCGGTTTCTTACAAATACACTCCAATCGACAGGATCTTCGTAAAAAAAATCATTCTTCCGATATAAGTTGATCTGTATGTTTCCAGCAGTAGGATCATGAGGGAAAGAACTTTTGTTGCTAGTTGTTGTCCTTACATTCACCTTGAGAAGAAGGAGTATTCTGAGGATGGGAGTCTATAGGACCCCTAAATTAACTAAAATGTATGTATGCGAGGAAAAAGAACAGGAGCGTTGAAAAGAAGCATAAACTGGAGAGAGAAAACGAATTTTCCATGATATAATAACTCCTGAGTTGGTAATAGGGAAGTGTTGGGTGTGTGATTCAGCAGACAGGGCTATATTTAGGGGGAGTAGTAATTACTAATTACAGGAGGGAGGCTGGAATTGGGTGGGACTTTTCCTAAGTTTATATTTTCTTCTTTCGTTGTATTTTTGTTCTGTGTGTTACTTACTGGAATTGGGTCTGCTATCACTTTGATACAACCCTTGATTCCATTAGCATACAACGTTTCTATTTTGTTATACTTCATTCACTTTAGGTTCTAATCAACATGTATATAAATAAGATAAAGGGATTGGAGTTAAGCTATATAGTCATTTGAGAAAGTGATGGGTCTTTTCTGCGTACGGAGGTGCAGAGTTGCAGACCCTCAAAGTTATTTTATAGGGAAATGTTCCAATAACATACAGGGTTCATTCTGCGGAGGCGAATTGACCTAGTAAAACAGATTCTCACAAACCAGAGCCTGATTGAATTTGATCATTTCAGCACACTTACAATGGATCTATGGACCTTAGCTTAATTTTTTTCTCTTTTAAGACAAGCATGCTTACACAGTGTACTCACCATTCAATTATATTTATATACTATTTGAGTTACCTTCTACACCACAGTTTTAATGTTTTTCCCTAATGAACTATATCCCATTTCAGATTCGACTACTCTCCACAAAAACCCATTCCTCAAATTAGAGCCTAAAACGTACAGTATCTTGAAAGGATTACGATGCAAACCACTAATCTCTAACAATAGAAATTAAAGGGAAACACAAATTGATGAAAGGAAATATGAATATTATTCATAAAAAAACAAGACATTACAGAGCCAACGTTCCTTCTGCCAGAGCCTAGTTTCTATAGAGAGCAATGTCCTCCATCCACAACTAACAAATAACCTCACACTCAAACATCCCCACTATTTTATAACATCGCACCATCAATAACTAACCATCAATAACTAACTCTTATTGGGCACTCCTATGCTTATACCATGTAGGAAAAAAGTAAAGAGCCGCGGACAGATTTGGGTAGTAACAAATTTGCTTGGATGGTAAGGACTGGGAAGGAAAGGGAAACATATAGAATCAAAGATTCAAGTGAGGAAAAGGTATGCAAGTGGGCATCCATAGACTTCACATGCATATCTTAAGGAGGTCTTGTAAATACGATTTAGTGGATTTAGACTTGGAAGGAAATAATTTGCAATTCTTAGTTTCAAGAAGAGATATGTTTCCTAGCTTAGACTAGAGATTTAACGACTGAAGAATAATGCAACTTTTATAAAAGAAAAATCCTTCCTGTTTTATCAATAGTTTTCCAGGAGAATTTTACGTTTTTGTAATGTAGTAATATACCTAGCCCGTATAGTTTCTACCCTAAGTTTAATAAATGACAAGCTGATAACAATTGAATATTATCGCAAACAAGCCACCATAGCATAGTTTAACTTTGCCAAGCAAATGATAAGGCAATGTAAGAACAAAACAATGATACGCCTACCTGATTTTCTCACCTGGAAACTGCAACATAAGCATGTCAATGAAAAAGAATCTATTATTATCTCTTTGAGCAGCCAAGTTACAGCCCTACCACAGATACCCAAGAAGATTGTCAAATACCATCAACCAATAAATATAAATATAGACATAAAATGCAGAATAATTTGATAAACAATTGACTAGAAAGTAACACAAGTTTATAACAATACATTATCAGTACGTCCAATCATATTTCACAGTTGTACAATATTTATAAGATTGAAAGTATAAGTAAAACTTATTTAAACTTTCCGGTGAATAATTATTAAAATTAAATTTCTTCTGCCTTTGTCGCTGTGATTATGCAATACAAGAATTGCTCCATAGTCCCATTTTGCACTACTGTCCTTAAAGGCACAAATATTCATTTGAATCACACATCATGTGTGCTACGGATATTTGGTTTGTTTCGTATATAACATTCACCAACAATAGTACTAGTTTCACTACAAACTAACTATACTATAAAACAAGCATGACAGCAAATAATCAATATTAAAGAAATAACAACAGTATACAACACCAGAGCAAAAACCCATATACAAAATATCTACTGGGAGTACCATATTCAATTTCTAGCCGAAACAATCATGGTCAAACTTTACCTAACTCTGGGTCGAAATTTGAACTATCAGGGATTTACAGTTATTAAAGTAATACTCATAGTAATTGTAATTATAATTGGATTCAATTAAATTACAATTAATTAATCAAAATGTCTTTCAACATGTCCCAAGCCAGGGAATTCAGACCCATGAAGCACAAACACATACACAGACACCTGACTGGGCACACACACTAACATAAATACCGATAATAATTTGAGCAAATGACATGATTCAATGTAATCACATGTGTCAGTGACAAGTGTCGATACCCCTCCAATTAGAAGTGTCAGGGCTAACAACAACAAAAAAAAAGCGCAAAAAATTGAACAATTTAATAAAATAAAAAAAAAAAAGATACCCAGCTCCCAAAATTGAAAAAAAAACAAAACAAACACACAAATTAAGCAAAAACAACAATGATGCAAAATACAAATGCAGAGAGAGAGAGATTACAATTTTTCTGAGAATGCGATCGTAGTGGGAGAAAGGATGAGAGAGTGCGAGGAAGATAACAGCAGAAGAAGGATGAGAAGAGAATGAGAGTTTGAGGATATGGTGAAGAACGAAAGCAGCACTTGTGTCAACAGTGTCTTCTACAAGCACCAATTGACCAAAGAGGTTGTTGTTGTGAAGACCTAATGATTCATTCAGAAGGTTCAATTCTTTCTGTTCCATCGTGTCTTTTCTTTTCTTCTTCTTTCTCTGCAATAACACTTCAATGTTGATTATCAACAGATAGTAAAAATCAATTCTGAACGTATGAATCAAATTAGCATAGAAGAAAGAAAGAGCAATTTTCAAACTAACCTTAAATTTTGTTTGTCCTTTTTCCTTAATGAAAAATCAGAGAGAGAAGAACTAGAGTAGAAATGGAGGTTGGATTGGTTGTACACTGGTGACTGACTGGCGTGGGCGGCGCGCGCGGCAGCGGTGGTGGTGGTGGTGGTGGGGGGTGGGGGATTGTTGGTGGTGTGGTGGTTGGTTAGGGTCGCTGCAGAAGGGCGAAAGAAAGAAAGAAGGATGTAAGTCAAGCAAAATAAGGTTTAATTTAGGGGTGTTTGAAAAAATTGATCTGAATACATCCGAACCAAACGCGGTTTTTTGCGGTTTTGGTTTGGATTGGTTCGGTTTGTGGTTTTTTATTGGATTGGTTTGGTTTTGAACACCCCTAGTTTAATTGGACAATGTTTGGTCCCATAATTGATTTTCAGATTTTGTTTTGGGTTTCGAAATTTTAAGTTTTAGTCTTAATAAGAAAAAATTGTTGTTCTGACTTTGAAACCTTCCTAATGACACATGGAAATTTCAAAAAGCCCCTAGCGGTAGTTAACTACCGTTGAGGAAGTCGGCAACAGTTAACTGCTACTGAAGCCAGCGGTTGTTAACTGCCGCTGCATACTTGGTTCAATTTCCAGCAGCTTTCTCCTTCCCTTTTTCCCCACACTTGAACATGTTTTATACATTTTAAACAAATTTTTTCACTCTTTTTCATCCAATTGCAAATTCATGAATATAAAACGTACAAAATTATATTTGAAGTGATATAAATAAAGCGAAAGAAATAATATAAAACGTACGAAAATGTCATAGAAATACGAAACGGTACGAAACATGTTCTAATAATACATCACCATCATCATAGTCAAAATGAACAACAACAAAAAAGCCTAATCAGAATCAACCCTGCTGCCTACGATGCCTCTGCGCCCTGCACTGCCTGGAAACCGGATGCGTAAGGGCAGGGCGACCAGTACTGCCAATCCGGATCATCTCCTGCACCAGCTCTTCTCTAGTCATCTCGCCGCTCCTAGCCACAACATTATCAGCTATCTGCACCACATCCCTTATGATCGTTAGTGTGTCAGGCAGCTCCCTGGCATGACTCTCCTCTATGATCTGCTCCACGTTCGCCGCCCTGGGAGGAGATCCTTCATTAGGTGGGAGAATACGAGGGTGAGAGACTTTGGCATACCAAGCCATGTAGCCAGGCTCATGATGCCATGCTCTCTGACACCTCTGTCTCCAATCAGGGTAGAACCACGCAACGGGGTCTAGCAACACAATAACCAGCATTTACATAAGCATCTCAGCGACATCTGACAGATGTCTGGGACGTCATGTACAAAGTCAAACTGTCTCTTTACCCGCTCAGGTAAATGACGGTAGACCCTCTCCTTCCCGCACATCAGCCATCCCGAGTAAGTGCACATAAGCTGAAAAGGGCGCACTGCTCTGTGATCATCATAAGTAGAAAACTTCACATCATCCACCTCTAAGTGATCCAGCCGTAAGCGGTAATGGTGCACATCTTTATGCCCTCTAGTAAGCCATCTCCCCGCACATGGGCTGTCAGGCTTCCACTTCGTGTTTTTCTTCCTTGGGTACGGACCTGGCAAATGCTCCAAAATCCATCCCTGCAACAAATAAATAATACACAAAAATGAATATTCGAGTTATATATTAAATAAATATAATACATTATAAAAACTTCACAAAAATATTTAAATGACATCCTAAATAAATGTTGTCGAACTTAGGAAAAAAATAATCTAACATGATGATAAAAATTATAAAATTCATAAATAAATGAAGATAAATATTAAATTATTATCATAAGAAGGGTCACACAACCTGTCATTGTTATGTTATTCAGACGAACAGAATCATCCAGATAATCGTATAGGTAAGCTAAGGTCATCCCTCCCCATGACCACTTCCCAATCGCCTGCAAGTCTGTCATACAATCAAGATATATCAAGTTGATGTGTCTGTTCGTTTTGTTAGTGAACAGCGCACTACCGACGAGATATGGAAGAAAACTCCTCACACACCAACTCCTCCTCCTTCTCTCTCTCTCTCTCTCTCTCTCTCTCTCTCTCTCTCTCCAACATCTCCTCTCTCGACTGTGGGTCCTCCAGCCGTCTAGCCTCTGTCAGGTGCTCCTCATAAAGCCGCTTTAATGTGGGATAACTAATATGAGCACCATACTCAGTCTTTGCCTTAGCACGAGCAGCAACATCTGACATGCCCAACACCCTAATCATCAAATCAACCCCACGGTCCCGATCCACTACCGCGTCATGGTCCAACATGTGGCCCTGAATAGGAAGGTGGAGGAGATAATACACATCGTCCAAAGTGATCGTCATCTCCCCCACAGGTAGATAAAAACTACTGGTCTCCGTGTGCCACCTCTCGCACAGAGCAGGTACCATGGCATGGGTCACAATCGAAAACCCGGTGTATATCAAATGATGTAAGCCAGATGCCTCCACAGGATCCCAAAACCACCACAAAGTATTCTCCGGCTTAGGAAGCTCTCTCACCTTTCTCCCTGCATTTATACACTTGTACTCCCCATCATACCACTTCTGAAAATAAAATGAATTAAGACATTGTCACTACAAATTTTAAAGAATTTAAACACTTATGCTACATTCTTTAAAAAATTTAAACACTTATGCAACATTCTTTAAAAAATTTAAACACTTACGCAACATTCTTTAAAAAATATAAACACTTACGCTACATTCTTTAAAAAATTTAAACACTTACGCTACATTCTTTTAAGAATTTAAACACTTACGCAAGTGTCATTTAAATAATTTAAACACTTACGCTATAAATTTTAATCACTTTAAAGTTTAAAGAATTTAAACACTTACATTATGGTGGTTCACCCAAAGAGGGATCGCCACATGCCTCACGTAGTTGGACAACAATACCGTGGTCTCAAGACCTCCAGGAAAGGGAGGCCCTACAACAGGGCAGGGCGGTACCAACGGAACACGACGACGTCGCCAAGTCTCGGGCTCAGGCTCACGCTCAGGCACAATATTATCTGCCACAAGATAATCCGCCTCAACATCCTCTGGCACCTCCTCATCATCTGCCACCTCCTCATCCTCTGCCTCCTCCTACGGTTGATGAAACATAGCCTCCTCCTCCTCCATCCGATCATATCTAGCAAAACCCTCCTCATACACAGCATAATCATGCGCTGGTGTCGGATCAACCACCTGGGAGGAGTAATCCATATGTGACTGTGAGCTTGTTAGCCTGTATTTTTAACAAGCTATAATAAATGTGGTCAAAGAAGTTTGACCAAAGACTCGAAGAGAATGAAGCGAGTTCGATTCACAAGTTCGACCGTCAAAGTGAAGACCAGAAGATGCGTTGATCGAAAGGATGTTTCCACGGAGCGAAGGAGACGTCAAAGGACGGTTGGCATCGAAAGGAGGAGCTAAATAGCGGTTTCTCGTCGAAGAGGTGTTATTTGAAATTCAAATACGCCCGTAGCAGTTATGTCTCGAACGTGTCTGTAGGCAGTTACTTAGTATAAGTAGCATTTTCCTCTATGGAAAACAGGTCACAATTCAAACATATTGAAAGCTTACACACTCAAACTATCCGCACACACACAAAGGAGAAACGAGTAAACAAGCCATAACGTATGAATCTGTGTACCAACCTTTTACATTCATTTTTTAATGTAATTCTAGTTTAAACTCTTTTAGACTCTTTTTTTTTCCTTTTTCCTTTAATCCTTTTTAAAGCTTTTGCATCGATTCATTGAAGATAATCTCAACGGGTCTCACCCTGTTTTTGGATTTCGACGGTTATGTTCATAGTTCGCTATTGATACAAGACCAAACATAATTTCCGGGAAGACAATCAAGCACGAACAGTCTTGAGATTTGTTGGTTGATCTCGCTCGCCCTCTTGTCCTAAACCAGTTCAGTAGTTTACCAAAATCCGAAGTAAAAAAATTGGCACGCCCAGTGGGACGGTTTGTGCTTTTGTTCAAATTTCTTGGAAATTTGTCCTGTTTATTCTAAACTAGTGATTTCTGTTGTGTATGTTCTTGAGGAGTAAAAAGAAACTTCCATAAATGGTACGTTCTACTCGCAGTAATGATCCACCATCAAGTCCAACCAGGACATCGATGGAAGACACATCATTAAACGTAAATCCACAACAAAGTCCACAAACGACGTCATCCCATGGCGCAAACATTGATGAAACGGTGGGGGTAACGATTCCTGCCCATATCTCATCAACCGTTCCCGTTACAACTTCGACGGTTGCAGCGGTTACACAATCTAACACGAATTTTGGTAATCCGTTAGTTCAAAATCCATGGTCCTTTGATCCGTCAAATCTTAGGAACCAGCCATATGGAATGCCTTCATCTTTTATGGTAGGCCTCCATAATAGTCCACTTGTTGTTTCAGAGAATTTAAATACGGTTCACCCTCAGTTTTATTATCTCGGGCCAAGTGTTCCTAGTTTAAATCCTCAACAAACACTAACCAATGCTTCCTTGGATGCTTTAAGAAAACAAATGGAAGATAGTAACCATGAAATGGTCAATATATTGACTCGACAAATTGGGACGGTGTTTAACCCTTTAATTAGGGATACACATAATAGTTATTTGGCACTATCAGACCAGATGGGGCGAATTGTTGATTTCTTTGGCGCTCCTTCTAGGCGAAATGTGCAAATACCCCAAGTTTATAATCCTAGGCCTGTTGAAGTACCTGTAAATAGGCCTAATGATGGAATTCCTGTCATTGCAGTACCACCACCTGTGGTCGAACCACAAGTCCAAGGGTACAGGAGAGAGTTCCAATTTTGGTTTAAAGGAACCAAGATCCTAATCAAATAGTTAGGCAAACCCAACAAGTTAATTTGGAGAGTCAAAATAATATGGCCAACGTAGTCGAAACCCTTTTGACTTAAAATGGTTTCAGTTTGGGTCTGTATAGACCTAATTTTGTGTCACCTTTATCTGAGTATGTGACAATGGAGGAATTACCTAGGGGTTGGAAAATCTCTAAATTCACCAAGTTTGGTGGAGAAACTAATGAATCCACGGTCGAACATATTGCTCGTTACTTGACAGAGGCGGGTGACATAGCAAACAATGAGAACTTGAGAATGAAATTTTTCCAAAGTTCATTGACGAAGAATGCCTTTACTTGGTATACAACTTTGCCTCCAGGGTCTATCTTTACTTGGAGTCAATTAGAAAAGGCTTTCCATGAACAGTTCTACATGGGGCAATCTACTCAAAGAATTGGCAAGTGTTCGACGTAAAACGACAGAATCTATCGATGATTACTTGAATAGGTTTAGACTTCTCAAAGCTAGATGTTTTACCCAAGTGCCTGAACATGAATTAGTCGAAATGGCTGCTAGTGGTCTAGACTATTCTATTCGAAAGAAATTAGATACGCAGTACCTAAGATATGGCACAACTAGCAGATAGAGTCCGACAAGTCGAAAGACTTAAAGCTGAAAAAGCATGGGCTAGCAAGTACGGTAAAAAAGGGAAGGTTGCTTATGTCGATACTGATGATGGTAATCAAGATTTCGACGCTGATTGGAGTCCTATCGAAGAAAGCGAAGTTAATGTCGCTGAACTGCAACTAGGACCTCCATTCGTATGCAAATTGTTGAAACCTTCTAATGGGAAGAATCCTGAGGAACCTAAAAATGACAAGTTTGTATCTAAACCTTACACATTTGATGTTACCAAATGTGACGAGATTTTTGATCTATCGGTCAAAGAAGGCATAATGATAGTGTCTAATGGTTTGAAATTACCTCCTCTTGAGCAAAGGCAAAAAAGAGGATATTGTAAATTTCATGGTAATTTTGGCCATGACACATCTCTTTGTGTGGTTTTCAGGGATTCAGTGCAAAAAGCATTAAACAAAGGCAGTCTAAAGTTTGGAGACAAACCAAACCAGCCAATGCAAGTTGATACCGATCCTTTGAAGAAAACAGATTCCATGTACCTGGAAATTGCAGGCATGAACATGGTGGAAATATCCGAGATCAATCCTATAGTGAATCCCTGAGTTATATTCAAAACCATACACAAAGGGGTGTGAAAGAGACGTTGGAGAATTTTCAGTACACATACACAAAGAGTCGTTTGAAGCTTGTTGATCACCAATGATCTTTTGTCTGATATGGTTATTGTCCTATGAAGGCTAAATTTCAAAACCATTCCTTGTATGAAGGAACATTTCTGCAGGCAGAGCTGTTATCCTTGTCTTGTTGCAAAGCACGACCAAAGTAGTGGAGAAGGTGGTTGTACAGTTCGTACAATTGCCCTTTTTCAACGCTCTTGAGAGAATAAGCATTCTGAGCTTTCAAATTTCATCTTAAGACCATTGTTGCACTTCTTTACGTCTTTAGCAACTCTTAGGCAAGATTAAATGAGATTCCAGCTTTTGAAGCTTTAAGTTCTTCAGCTCCTGATGAACTTCAGCTTCTGGTGAGGTTGCTTCTGATGAAGTTGCTTCTGATGACGTCATCACTTCAGGAGCACTTTACTTCAGACACTTCAAGCTTCCTTTTTGTTGATTCTTTTGCTCTCTTTTGTTCTTTTAGAACCCTTTAAAGATATAAAACTTTGTCTATGGTCCTGTACACTTGAACAAATATTAACATATCCAATTGACAATTTTTAATACCTTGTTATCATCAAAACCTTAAAGGTGACATATGTTAAACAATTTTTGTACTAACAATTTCCCCCACTCTAAGGGTAATGTTTATTAAACGTATTTTGTTCCAACAATCTCCCGCTTTTTGATGATGACAAACATTAGTATTAAAAAAAATGTTCAATTGTTGTTAATCTAACTAACACGTTGACTACATGGGTTTGAGGTTTGTAAGCTCCCCCTGAGTTCAATAGAACTTTAAGGTGAGGTTTGTAAGCTCCCCCTGAGTTATATTCATGTTAATTAAATTTATCATTAAGGCGCAATATTCACTAAGAATAATCTCACATAAAAAGTTTAGAGATAAGAAGATGGTCCTACTAATTTAACTTGTTTAAAATTAAATTAATGGGGCTCAGCGCTTATAGATACTATACTCTACTCACTGACTGACTAGTTGATCTAGTACATTTGGTTCAGATGTTTTTGTGGGTGATTTTGGTTGGGAGTTTGATGGTTCACAAGTGTCAGTTTGTGATTGGTTTGAGTGTGTTGATGTGGAAGTGTGTGTATCAGCTAGTTCAATATTTAAAGGTTCAATGATAGAGGGTTGTAGAGGATGGTCAGCTGGGTGTTTATTGCAAAGGTCAACTCTCATTTGAGACATTTCCCCTATGCTCTTGAGTATAGCTGGGTACACTGTCTCAAATGGTTTAGTGTTTGCTTTTTGCGTTGGTTTGGTAGATAGTGAAAGGTCTTTGTAGATTACGCTGAGGGCGACATCATCTAAGTCAAATGAGTCTTGGGAGGGGATGGAGGTTTCAGATCCGGATTCAACTTCTATACAGTTAGCAGAGTTTGAGACATCAGGATTACCTCTTGAAGCAGCAGCTTCTGAAGTTGCAACTTCTGATCCAGTAGTTTTCTCCTCAGGAGCCTTTAGTAGCTCACCAGATGCCACAAGATGTTGCAAGTCTTTAGATATTTCAATAGCAGCTTGAGCAGCTTCACCAGTTGTTTTCTGCAACAGCACATCTTAGGGCACTAAGATTTGAGCAGCAATCTCAAGTGCTTTCCTCTTCAAGACTTCCCTTATAACCAATGAAGTGGCAGCTTCTTCTTGTTCATCCTCAGCAGCCAGGCTTGCTTGCCTCAACTTCCTAATAGCCATCTTCCTCTTCTTGGATGACTGAGGAGTATCAGTTGGCTTCTTGCTTCTGGTTCTCTTGTCCAGAACCTCAGAAGCATTTAGCTCTTGTGCTTCCTGTTGAATGGTGAGCACTTCAGGATTAGCTGGCTTTTCTTGAGAAGCAGTAGCCTTTGACTTCTTGGCTTTCTTTGCAGCTTGTTCAGGAGCATCTTCAACATACTCTGCTTCTGTCATTGCTTTCTTCTTAGACCTCCTGCTCTTAGCAATAGGCAGGGCACCACCATAGATTTCATCAGGAATATCACTGATCTTGATGGTTTGACCAGTCATCTCAAAGTGTTCCCTCATGTACATGACTCTGACCTCCAGAGGATCTTGCTTGCAGATTGGAGGAAAGTCATCCATAAGATTGGATATCACTGTGGATCCTTCAAGTCTGTACTAAGCATTTTGTGATCTTCTTTCTTGATTAACGTCATGTGCTTGAGAGTGCTACCATTGATGATTTTCTCTATTACTGTGCTAAGCTGAGCATCAGTAAAGTAGTTGACTTCCTTGAGAGCTTTCAGAATTCCTCCTTGGTGAAGAATTTCTGAAATCAACCTACCATAGGGAATCCAGGTCCTCTTGATGGTTTGGCTTTCCTTGAGTGTCTTGATCATGTGCCTGAAGATGTACCTGGGCACATTTGCTTTCTGCTTGGTCAGAAAGAAGTGTAAGAACACTCTATGATCAAGGGAGGGTTGATCTCCACCACCACCTTTTGGTAGGAGATTTTCATTCTGAATCTTCAGCAGCATCTTGATCTTCATGCTTAATTCATTGTATTTTCCCTTGTTGGTGCTGTTGAACATAGTTTTGTTGACAATGTCATTCCAAGGACTTGTCTTGCTGTTGTCCAAGCCATTTACAAATTTACCTTCAGAAGCCCGATCACCCAAGAGATAGAGGCTTCTGAGATAAAAACAGGAATCCCCATGATGCTTGACCTAATCTCCGTGCATCTAAAGGGTTCCAATCCCATTTCTTCTCTAGTCTTGCCCTGCAGACTGGGATCAATCAGTACTTTTTCATCCATTTCCAATTAGGAAGCCTTCCTGTCGTACACCTGTCCTCTAACCCAAAAGTGTCTAACCAGACTCAAGTATGTTGGACCATTAAGCATTCCAAAATAATCTACCAGGTCTTGCGCTTGATAGATGTCTCTAAGCTCACATCCATGATAAGCTACAGAAATGAAATCCACGGGGTTTTCAACCTGTACGTTGAGTTGCCATTCTTCAAGGGACATGGTTCTCCCCCTGATTTCATAAGCTGAAGCTTCCTGATTGGATGGAACAGTTTCTTGCATGGAACTTGATGATGCCATAGATGATGATTGAAGGTTTTAGGGTTCTTAGGGTTTGAGAGAGATAAAATCACACAAATACACAGAAAGTAGAAAGTGTAGGTAGTGATTGTGAGTTGTGTGTGTTTTGTCTAAGTGTTTTTAGTAAAACGTTTGCAATTCAGAGAAAGGGGACAAACACACATAGCATTAATGACCCAGGGGGCGCGAGATAGTACATTCAAAGCTTAATTCATCATTGCCCTCTTACGTTATACACCAATACATTTAAGCCACGTCAGAAGCTCTCAGAGTAACTGCTTAGTTAGTGGGGCACGTGTTACTGTAAGTAACTTCCAACGTTTCCACTAACTCAGCTATTCAGGAGCACAAAGTCTAGCTTCTGGAGTTCATATACTAACGTCATCTTCAGAAGCACATTTTCCTCAGAACCTCAGTGAAGAGCTTCTGATGGACTATAGCTTCTGAACAACTTCGGGACCTAAATTTCTATTCAGGAGCAAGCTGATTTAATCAGACACATAGTGCATGTTCAAATTTTTCTTTATAAAATCAAATCTTTCCACAGTTAAAGGCTTAGTAAATATATCAGCCCATTGATGTTCAGTATCAATGAATTGTATATCTAAAATT
>Ga0315914_1005183_pt1 | contig 19118 bp, 4 predicted proteins | sample MpolenodulesMG_FD_203920 | JGI IMG/M metagenome (GOLD analysis project Ga0315914, IMG submission 203920) | Medicago polymorpha root nodule microbial communities from Los Angeles, California, United States - elongated nodules | ecosystem: Host-associated > Plants > Roots > Nodule | place: USA... | reverse complement strand
AGAACAAGAAATTAGATTTTTTTTTAAATTTATAATTTATTTTCGAAAATTATAAATTTATAACTTTTGAAAATATAATTGTCATTATTTTCGAAAAAAATTTAATATATAATTTTCAAATTAAAAACATCTATTTTTCGAATATTTAATTTTCACATTTTTTTTCAAAATTTTTAATTTTAACAGTTTTTTGTCAAAAAATTATGTTTTCGAAAATTTTAATTTTCAAAGTTTTTTTTTCAGATTTTTTTCAGAAACTTTTTATGATTTTTAAATTTATTTTCAGATATTTTAAATTTAAAAAATAATTTCCATAATTTATTTTTAATTTTAATTTTTTTAATTACGTGGACTGCCACGTGGCCAAAACCATGCCAAGTCAGCCATGAAGTGGGGTCAGGGACCTTTTTCAAACAAAAAATATTTTACAGGGATGTAATTCAAATTTTTTTTGTTCACAGGGACGAAAATCAAAACTGGCCCAAATTACATGGACGATTATCATATTTAAGCCAATTTCTTATCATCAGAAGTACCATAATCATAAGCAACACCATTGTTACTAGAACCAGATTCTTCACCAGAGGCCATGTTTTTCTCAGATCTTTTTCTGTTGCACTGTTAAGTGCTATTACAACAGAACCAATGTTCTGATACCAACTGAAAGTGAGAAAAACACATGAAGGGGGGTTGAATTGTGTTAGCTTTTTCTTCTTTTTAAAACTAATTCACTGTTCAGAGTTTAATAGAGTTCAGAGTTTTATGCAGCGGATAATATAAAGAGATAAAGAGAAGAGAAAGACACAAAGTAATTATACATGTTCCTTCCACAATCCAAAAGTAGTCCTGTCCCCCTTGCACTTCCAAGGAGAGTTCACTAAAATCAATATTTGATTACAAAAGCAAGAGACTTCATATGCTCAAGCACAAAAGCAAGAGACTTCAAACTACTCAAGCACAAAAGCAAGAGGTTTCCTATGCTCAAGCACAAACGTAAAAGTTTTCCTATGCTCAAGCACAAAAACAAGAGACTTCTAAAAAAACACAATTACACAGAAATATATTTGAGGTTGAACACTTGATATACAATCAATGGTGTTCACAATACAAATCAGATACATACTCTTAAGACTCTAGAATTTCTAAGATATGAAAGTTGTTAAGAAATTCTAAGTGAACTTTGATGTGAAAACAATTTCAGAAGAGTTTTGACACTTGTAAAATTGTTGTGAGTCTCTTACAATCTTCAAGTCTTCACTCCTTTATATAGAGGTGTGAATGATACGTTGAGAATTACCAGCACATCAAAAAGAGTCGTTGTGAAGCTTGATAATCACCAATGATCTGTTGCTTGATTTGGTTATTATCCTATGAAGGAACAATTTCAAATTCATTCCAAGAATAGAGAACAACCAGCATAGCCACAACAGTTATCTTGTACTACTGCAGGCAAGAGGAGTGGAGTAATGGAGTAATGGTTGTACAATTGTACTATGTCCTTTTTCTGCACTCTTCAGTGGATAAACATCCAATGCCTTCTAATTCCTCTGAAGTAGTCGTTGCTCCAGGCTTCCATTCCTTATGCAATCATATGCATTCATAATAACAACTTCTAACAAACTTCAGCTTCTGATGGTTCTTCAGACTCTTTGATGATGTCAACTTCTAATAGTCTTCAGACGGTTTTTGTCTTCAGACTCTGTCTTCTTCAGACTCTATCTTGCAACACAAGCCTTCTTTTTGTAAATTTCATTGCTCTCATTTGTTCTTCCAGAACCTATACTTGGTTTACAAACATATAAATTTTTGTCTATGGTCCTGCACACTTGAACAAATATTAGCATATCCAATTGACATTTTTAATACATTGTTATCATCAAAAGTACTATTGTTAAACACATTTTGTTCCAACAAGTTAGACCTTATTTGACTATGTCACCAGATTACATATGTAGAGAGTCTGACACTTAAGAGAGATGTTAATGTGTCATATATGAGTTAAATCTCCACAATGGATGCATGAGTAGATGATGAGAAAAATATAAGTGAGATGACTCATATACCTAATGCCTGAAGATTTTGGATGAAGATGTGGTGTCAATCTCAATTTTGTGGTTGATCTTATCCTAATGTGATTATCCAATCTTAGTTTAGGCTCCCCACAAGTCACAACATTATGATGAAATGTTTTGATAGTTTTGAATTTCATTTGTTTAATTTTTTGTCTTAAATTTTAGTTTTAGGATATCATTTGATTTGATGCTAATTTTTTATTCAACATTTATTATTTTAAATTACTTCACTCTTGGTCTTTGATGGAATCTGACAATGGAAAATTATGTGTTATATTGAGTTGGGAAAATACATACTTACGAGACATTTTAAGTGAAGATATGGAGTCAATTTCACTTGTTTGATTGGGCTAAACCTAATACAATGATCCAACCCAATTTAGGCCACATTTGTACTCCCAACATTGTGATGAATTATTTTATTAATGTTTGAATGTCATTTGTTCAATTTTTTTATTATAAAATTTACTTTTAAGATGTCATTCGCTGTCATGCTAATTTTTTTTATTCAACATCTATTATTTTAAATTCTTTCACATTTAATCTTTGGTGACACGTGACAATGAAAAATGCAGATGTGTTATACTAAATCTACAAAATAAATGTTTATTAGAAATTTTAAAATGATGTGACGCTTTTTTTTACCAAGTCTAATTTTTTTGGTAAAATAATTACTCAAAAATCTCAAAATCTTTCAACAAATCCATATAATACCGAAAATTCATACTACATATTTATTCCTTTAATGTTTCTCTCATGTTCAAATTCTTTTTTGGTATTCTTCTTTTTCTTTCTAGTTTCCTTTCTCTCTTCTCATGAATGAAAGGAACATAAACCTCCCTTCATGAAGCAACTTCCAACACAGTCTTTTGAGCATGATGTGCCTTCGTTTGACCTTATTTAACTATTCCACATAATTACATACATGGATAGTCACACACTTGATTAACACATGTTAATGTATCAAGTGTGAGTTAACGTTCTACATTGAATAAAAGAGTATATTTTGAATGACATTAGTATGATTATCAATATACTTAATGCCTTAAGGTTTTGTGTGAAGATGTGGTGTCAATCTCACTTGTATGTTGCTATTGGCCTAATATGATTATCCAACCAAGTGTAGGCTCGCCGAGAAGTCTCATCATTATACTAACATTATGATAAACAATTTTGTTAGCTTATTGCCATTTTTTTTACCTTTTTATCTTAAATTTTAATTATTGGATGTTATTCGCTTTCGTTCTAAAACTTGTTAGTCAACCACTATTTTTTTTTGAAGGAATGTCATATGTGAGTTAAAACTCCATTGTATACGCTCTTAATGAAGAAATTCATTTCCATTTATTTGCTTCACGGTACATTACATAGTCGTTCTCTACCAACAAAAAAAAAAAAAAGGTCATTAGATAGTTGTGTTAAATCTTAGGTAATGTGTCCTATACAAACTTTTTTCTTTTTTTTAAAGTTAAATATGTTTTTCTCCCTTAAAGATATTTACGTTTTGTTTTAGTCTCCTTAAAATTTTTGTTAGACTTTTAATCCTCTAAGAGTATGCATCACTTACTTTTAGTTCATACGTTAAATCATTTCTAACTTTCATATTTTTTAATAAATTTATTCATGAATGTGTAGAATATCATGACAATCTTTCTGATATTTTTTTTATTCAAAAATGAATTACATATTAGTTTTTAAGCACAAAAAACATAAAACACATATATAATTCATTAAAGAGAAATTCTTATAATATTTTAAATATTTATGTAAAATTTCATACCAAATTATGAAGTCTACTCATAAGTTGATTTAAAAGCAGGGACAAAAAGAATGCTCTACAGCTGAGTTACTAGACAAAGTAAAATATTATTCTTTGTGGTGGTTGAAAGATAAAAATGCTATCTTTGTATTCGACGAACATTTGTGTTGGTCGAGTCCATTGTCGTGTTTAGGCATTGACTAGCCACTTTTTGTACCTTGTGTGAACTGCTTATTTTTTTAGTAGCCTTTTCGACACACCTTGTGTTGAGGAGACGGCTATAACAGTGCTAATATAATTCATTTTTGCTTGTTAAAAAAAAAGCAGGGACAAAAAATGATGATTAAATTTTTTTGAGAACTAAAATAAAATAAAAAACTAGAGGGACTAAAATAAAAATTTAATATATTTTTAAGGACCAAATATTTTTTATAACCAAATGTCTTTGCTCTTTTTTTTTCTTTCTAAATAATTTCTTTGTCCTCGTGATCTTAGTTCAGTTGGTATGGACAATGTATAATATATGCAAGGTCTGGGGTTCAAACCCCGGCCACCACAAAAAAAAAAAAAAATTTATTTGCTCTTTGCTGTAAAAACAATCTCTTCAATACATTAATTCAACAAAAAGATCCTAAAGTCCTAGCTCAACTGGCAAAAATGCCGAAATTGTTAGGCCGAATGCCATGACCGGAGTTCGAACCCCGGTACCTCCATAATGACTCTGTCATTTCGTCTATCTACCAAAAAAAAATTCACCAAAAAAATCTCTTCAATACTCCCTAAAAAAAAAATCTCTTCAATACATTAATTAGTGGCGATGGACATGCTAATTAGTAATAAGTGATTAAAAATTAAAATACTGTGGGCGAGAAAACAGGGAAATTATTTCCAGATTTGGATTCTACTATAATTTTCAATGTTTACCATTTATCATTAAGATAAAGACCAGCCCAAACTTCACCGCTAAGATTTCCAAATTTTTGTTATTATTATTGCCAATGTAGAATTCTTTGGTAATTATAAACTAATTTCGTATGCACATTTCAGGATTACACACATACATATACATATATTCTCCCCCTAAAAAAAAAGTATATATTCTCAATTGAGTAAAGTCATCAAATAGACTACATGAGATTGGCTATAATCAATCCATTAAGATATGATTTGCACAATAAATCAATGTTTATAACATAATTTCCATGTCTCTTCCAAAATATTTTATTAGTTACCAACATATACGGGATATACAAATCTCTACTTACCACTTCCGAAAAAAGAACACGTAAAAAAAAATTATTGAAATTTTATATACTCACAATCACGAAATATTGATTCTTAAATGAAGATCAAGTAGTTCCTATATTAACTCAATTATATTATTTAAACAAAAAAAAAATGAGTCTAATCTTCTTCAACAATCGAAATTTGCGACCTATATCAATGGTCGAAATTCGAATCCACTTCATCAAATCAATCAATTTTAATACACAAATCAAAATTTAATTACCTTCCATTTTTTGTGACCAACATTTAATTACCTTCCTTCTCCTTCAAAAAATTTAATTACCTTCCTAATTTTCTTATTAGACGGTCGAGATTTGCAAATATCATCAAGATGACCATAAGGAATAAGTTTTTTTTTTTTTTTTGAGGTAAAAATGAATGTAAAAAATAGTGTATTAAAATGAGAAGAAGGTACCAATAAATAGAATTAAATCATATATCGTTTTCAACCATAATAAGGGAGGTTGCAAGTGAATGAGAAAGAGCTAAACCTCAAAAACAATAACGGTTGTAGATTCTGACCTTTCACTTGTGTAAGCTTAGAAAAACAAAGACAATTTAAGGCTTAGTTTGGATGTTTCAGTTTTTGGTTTGCCAAATTTGGTACTACCCTTAATCATAGGGATCCTCAAAACAAATATTTAATCCTAGTCGTCCAAATTATCCCATTTCCCATTTTACCCTTTTCTATATTTTATTTTATTAAATATTTGTAACAAAAAAACCCTTATTTTCATGCATGGAATTCTCCTCTAACTACAACACCACACCAACAAGAGAGAGATCATAGCCTATCCAATACCACCATTAGCATCAACCCATTTCTTCAAAATTTTATTTTTTCCATTGCTAACCCATTAAATTCGGTTGCTTTGGAAACTGAAAATTTTGAAGGGTTCTTTCTTCTTCTTTTTTGTTCCTTTTTTTGTGGGTCTGATCTTTTGTACTTCACAAGAACTGTCACATCTTAACCCTTTTTTGATTCTCTTCTGATCATCATCATCATCACATCACTTCTTTATAAAGCAAAGAACTTTTGTGATCTATTTTTCTCAACTCGATCATGGAATTTGCTTAGTCTTTTGAAGAAATTTTGAGGTAAGTGTCATAGTTTGATCACTGATCTTGTTTTTTGTTTTGTTTGTTATTGGTTTTTAGAATCTTTAGATTTATTATAATGGAGGAGAGAGTTTGTAAGTATTGTTTGAAAAGATTTCCTTGTGGAAAATCTCTTGGTGGTCACATTAGGACTCATATGAGTAGTGAAAATTCACTTCAATCTAATGAAGAGAAAAGAATGAATGCTAATGCTAGTGTTAATGCTATGTTTAAGTTTGATGAGGGAAGAAAGAGAAAGAGATTGGATTTAGGGTCTAGTGGTGGTAGTGGTGGTGATGATGGTAACCTTATTTATGGTCTTAGAGAGAATCCCAAGAAAACAACTAGGTTTGTGCACTCCAATGCTGCTGCTGCTGCTACTGTTCAGATGGAGAAATTCTGCAAAGAATGTGGAAAAGGTTTTCCATCATTGAAAGCTCTGTGTGGTCACATGGCTTGTCACTCTGAGAAAGATAAGGGAGCCAATCGGATTGAAAGTGTGTCTGGTGTCCGCGAGAAGCAGAAATTGGTTATGGATAGTCAGTCTGATACCGAGGCTTCGGTTCAGACTGATTCAAGGAGATCAAGGAGGATGAAGTTCAAGAATCTTAGCGGCGGTGATAACAAGTCTTCGTCTTCGCTTCATTGGGGAAATTGTTCTTCCTCGGTTTCGGAGGTTGAGCAGGAACAAGAAGATGTTGCTAGGTGTTTGATGCTGCTGTCTAGAGATTCTACTTATAAGGGTCGGTTTCCTTTGGTGACAGAGTCTTCTGATAACAATTCAGTTGTTGTTGAAGAAAAATCACCTTCTGTTGATACCAAGTTTGCTGTTATGAATCGTGGAAAGAACATTGTTGGTGCTAAAAACAATGGTTTTGAGCTTGCTGAGAAGAAGTTGAACAAGGATGGGAAGATGAAATCGGTCGAAATTGGTTATGTTTCTGATAATTCTGATTCTGGATACTTCACATATGGTCCTAAAAAAGTAGAATCAGATGATTCAAGTGATGACTTTTTCAGGAATGATGCCAAGTTTTCAAAAGTTGGATACTTTTCTAGTTTTCAGGATCATGGTTTTGAATCAAGTAAGAAGATAATGAGCAGAGGAAGAAACAGAAACGGTGCTGAATTCAAGAAAGTAGTTTTGGAAAATTCTAGCAAGAAAACAAAAAATGGTTACAACAATGATGAAGTGTACGAAAGTTTGAAGATTGATAGAGAAAGTTATTCTGAAGATTCAGCTTATGAGAGTGATGAAAACAGCTCAGAGAGTGATTCTTATCCTGCTCCAAAGGCACAAAGCAATAGGAACATGAATGGAAAGACTAATAAGAAGTCAAGTACCAAAGGAAAGAAGAAAATGAAGTCAAAGAAAAGCAAAGAACATGAGTGTCCAATTTGTAACAAGATTTTCAAGTCAGGACAAGCTTTAGGGGGTCACAAAAGGTCCCATTTTATTGGAGGAAATGATGACAACACTCTTGTGATTAGACCAGCTGGTGGTGCTCATGCTCATGCTGCTGCTGCACCTCCTGCTGTTGTTGTTGCTGCTGCTGCTGCTAATCCATCTTTATTTGATCTTAATCTACCTGCTCCTGATGATGAATGAAGGTTTTGGATCATTTTGAAGCATGTTTTTTTGTTGAGGTTATGGAATTATGAAAAAGGTTTTGTCTTTATCCCATATGCTGAAAGCAATGACAATGTACAGACAAGTGGGTAATTGGTTGGTACTTTTTTAAGGTTTCTTAAGGCTTTTTTAGATTCATTATTTGGTAGGAGTAATTTGTTTCTTTTCATGTTCTTGGAGCATGATGACAATTTACTAGTTTTTCAATTAAGTTCTATTTCCCTTTTTCAAGTAAAACCATACTCTTCGATTTATATTCCTATGCTGCATAAGTGCATATGTTGGGTTCATCCATCACTTGCTCTAATGAAATTTTGTTTTTTAATGTTGGGGTGTTCCAATTCTTCATTTTTTTTTTGGTGATTAATGTCAAGGATCAAGATTCATCTGTAATGTATCAATGAAAGTGATATGTCAAGTTCATATGTCAATGTCACTTAGTGCTTGTTTAGTATCACAGTGAGTTTGGTAAAATCATGATAAACCATAATGATTTTACAAAATTAAAGTTTGTAACTACATAAATAGTGGTGACAGTGTCACCATAATTTTATTCAACCTACTCTCACATTGAACATGAACTAATGCACTTAGTTCATACTAGATATTAGTTCGATGACGAAAATTTTCAACTCTTCGTTTCTTTTAAATATCAAGGATCTGAGAGCAAAACCTCAAAATCTTGTAATTACAATTCAATCCCTTAGTTTATGTATTAGTTTAAATTCATATAGATTCCACTAAATAACATAGTCTCATATAATTCTGTCAAAAAAAAAACATAGTATCATAAATTTGGTAGAACACAAATTTTATCTAATTAAATAGTGTGTATGTGTTGAAAGTGTGCCTAACATTTTTGTTGCATAATAGTATTTCAAATTGAACCAGTGGGGTCCAATTCTAAGTTCCTCTTTGCAATTTGTAACTTGTCTTTTGGTTGGTGTGATAATAAAACAAGGATACTACCCTCTTTCTTTCTCTCTCCAAATGTGATCAAATTTTACTTTTCAGTTACGTGTAGCTCATAGAATGCTATGAAAATGGTTAAAAAAATTGACCTTGGAGGTGGAATATAGACGTATTCCAAAGGTTGAAATAAAGGTCACGATATTCTTAAAGATAAATCAATATTTTTTTTCTTTTGTTGCTAGAACAAATTTTTTTATTTTAAACTTGGTCGCAAATTACATTGAAGAATGTATCATGCCTAAGTGTAACTACTTTAACAAATAACTGATTACTATGGTCAAACCCCTTATATCCCATGAAAGTGAGCTAGAATGCAAGTTCACATTTGAAATTTATTTAACTAGTCCTATTACTTAGATAAGGTTGTTAAAATCTTAAGTCATAGGATTCTATGAGTCATGGTATCAACTTCGAGTTAACTTGACTACATATTTGGTAAACTCTGATAAATTCATAGGAAACGTTCAACAATTTTTTCATCACATTTTTAACATTCAGTCCATTTTTTTCTTTGATTTTGTTCATGTCAATTTTTTTTATTTATAATTGTCTTGAGATTTTTTTTTTTTGACAAAATAAAAATATTCATTCATTCAAATTGAAAGAGTACATCCATATAATGCAAATTCGCTAAAAACAAAAAGGATGAATCTGTGAACAGGCTCACAACATCCATGTTAATAGCATAAAACGGCAAAATACAAATGCGTACACATATGACTATATTTAAATCTCCGGAATAACCATGTTTCCGGATCTGCAACGTAGATGACGCCAAAGTCATTGATTGGATCTGCACTGGATTGAAGCTGATCTGACAATCTGAAGCGATCAAATACCTGAGAGAAACAAGAAAAACAAACAACGTTGCACAAAGACGACGAACAACCAACGTCGCACAATGACGACGAAATCACAAAATAAAATGAAATAGATGTGAAAATCACTTATTTCAATTAAAGGGAAATAGAAAAACGAGTTAGAGGGGTGATTTTGGGTCAAAAATTGACCATAAATCACCCCTCTTTGGTGGATAAAGGAGAAGAAACTAGGATTTTTGTGACGGCTCACAAAAAGAGAAAGGAAAAAGAGAGAGAGAGAAACTAGGGTCTTGAGATTCTTATACATCCATTGTATTATAATAAATGTGTCATGTACTTCCCTCAAAAAATAAATGTGTCATGTACATATTATTTTAATATAAGTTAAATTGTGTGAGTTTACGAGTCGATTCAGATAGGCAAAACCATTTGCTTAAACAGTTGATTATGACAATCTTTCCTTTGGCTTCGAAAAAGATCAAGTGGTTGTTGGAGGATTATTCTTGTGGTTGAAGATTTGACGAAGAAGTGATTATGATTATTAGTTTGTAGAAGTGTGAGGTAACAAGCTTCTTTAATATTATTACTTATATTATTCAAAATATAATTTGTGGGTTGAGGTGGTTGTAAGGTAGCCTACCAATTAAGGTAGCAATGCTTATATAATTGCTCCACATATACTTTTCAACATATATAGATCTTAATAGTAGCATGACGATTTGTACGATTTTTTCTTTCTTCATGCCAAATCCCACATATTTTGTTGCCTATAAATATTACTCTTGGTCCCATGTGGGCTCATTCAGGTAGAATGCACAAGTACTCAAGAATCAAATCCTTATATCAACATGATTATATGCTCATATAGGATGTGGAATCATTGCAAGGGATAGAATAACTCAAGGAGTGCCTTAATTTGTCGAAATAAATTGATAACTATTACTATTACGGGCTAGTTGTTAAAATTTGTTTATATTCTACAAGGTTGTGAGTTTAACTTATGTTGTCAGCGTTAAAATTTTGTTCATGAATTCAATCCTGGTCCTTGGGGGTGCAAACAACTCAATAGAGTTAGGTTTAAATTTTTTTTATAGCCTCCTAAAAAAATAATAAATATATAGCGTGACTTTTTTTTAAGGAACATACAGCGTTATATTTTAGATTTATTGAACGGTCTAGTGGTATAAACACAAGCTTGTATTACTTGGGTCATCAGTTCAACACTTACCACCACCAATGATATGATGATGCATGTTTTTCTTTTTCGAGAGGGCTTTGATTTAGACATTATTTATTATGAATTTGAGGTTCATCTATCCTCTCTTCAATTTAGCTAAATTTTCCTTAACATATTGGATTATATATATACCCTTTCAAAAAATATTGGATTATATATTTTTACAAACGAAAACATAATATAATTTTTTTTCTTCTTATTTCAATTTAGCTAAATTCTCCTTAACATAATGGATTATATATTTACAAATGAAAACATAATATAATTTTTTTCCTTGTTATTTTGTTAGAACACTTCTTGTAATTTTTGGCATATACTTATTGTATAAGGTTAAACTCTAACAACAAATATTATAATTTTTTTATTTGAAAGAAAAAACATTATAATTATTCTCTAAAAAAATATTATAAACTTTTTATTTTTGGCTTTGTGCAAACTAAGGAAAAATATAACCTAGGAGATTGACCTGGTCTTTTTACCGACGAAATGCATAGGAAGTGGTGATAAGCATATTCACTTAAATTGTATTTTTATATTATTGATTAGAATGTTGATCTTTTATGTGTTAGTTATAACTTATAATAAACACTTTTTTTTTTTATCTTTACAGATTTTATTTTTAATTTAAATAAATAATTGCTCTTTTAAATAAAATATGTTTTTATTTTATTAAGGGCTTATTTTTATATGAGAGTCGAGCCTCCGATTACATGTGAACGGCCATGGAAGAATTGATGTTAGAATTTGTTTTCCCTTGTTTCATAAACTTGGATATCCAATTAAATTATGAAAAAGAATATAAGTTGATGTAATTGGAAATGTAAAAGCCAAAAAAGTCATGGACTTGGAACTTCAACTAAATATTAACTAAGTGTAGTCTAATGCACATATTTTTCAATCTGCCGACTTATTATTATAGGAAAATTCTGTATTTTCACAATGCCACTCCAAAGCAAAATCAACGGTGCAACGGATCACAAGTGACTAAGCAGGCTCCACAATACACATTGTTTGCATTTGCACTCTGCTGACATAATTTCTTGTAGTGTTTTTTCTTTTTTGGTGTCTGGGATTTGAACCTCAGACCTTACATATATTATACATTGTCTTTACAAACTTAGTTATTTACAAACTTAGTTAAACTCATGGAGACATTTTTTTTAGTGTTTTAAATAACTTTTCATTTACCATTTTGATAAAACTTAATAATTTTTTGTTTCAATAGTATAACCGTAATGAACTCATCATGGGTCTAATAAAATTGTTTCAAAATTATCTTTCAATAATCATCACTTTTCTTTTCTTCTACGGGGCAATTGGTTAGCATGCAACTGTCTCCATGCCATGTAGCCCCGTTGGTGCGTTCCAATCCAAAACTTATTTGTGATAATCTATCCATGGCAGCAAAACACGTACATTTGGATATCAGTCCAAATTCACCCCGTTTTGACGGTTTTTTTTTTTGTCGTGACTGAATTTAGGTATGAGTTTGATTATTTTTTTCTTTTCGATTTTAAAACATGAGTATGAGTTTGGTACGAGGATATAGGTATCCACCCTAAATTATAAGTACCCGAGTGTCTGATAATTGTCATGTTATAAAAGAAAGTCATTGATATTTAAAGGAGCAGCCAAATCATTCGATCAAATAAATGTCAAAGTGAACATATTGCTGGATAATGTATTACAACACAAGGGGTTAATAAATGTTTGTGTTGGGATATTTTAATATTTAATTATATTCCAATGACATTATGTGGGCAAATATCTCTATAATTATTATATTAGTTATTTGTCAATTTGAAGCCTTAATTGATTAGTGATCAAATTAAGTAATAAGGTTTATTAGATTTTTATATAGAATATTAATTAATTAATGGATATGGACTCAATATGAGTGGATGTCTGGATGACCCATTAACGGAATAATGAGAAACTCTAATGATCATCCAATATAAAAGAGGTTATGGTCCCCAATATACCGGATACAACAAACATTCTCTTCTCCCATCTAAAGAGAACTTGAGGCATAAAGATACCGGTTGAGGAAAATCAAATCAGTCACCGCTAACCCTTTGTTGTGTGTTTCAGATCATCACATCCTCTTTTTTTTTTCATTGTCATTGAGAGAGGGCTGTCATGAAAGGTTTATCCAGGTATTCCTAATTATACCCTAGTTTTTAATATTCTTGATGAATCAAACATGTCGTAGATCCGATCGCAATCATATTCAATGTTTTGTTTGCTTCCGCTAATAATTCATAATTGTTGAACATGTTTTATGAAATCTCTTATTATTAAAGACCTAAATTTCTAACAGTTTAAAAATAAATGATGTACAAATATCATTGTTTTTGCCATTAAAAAAATATCATTGTATTTTTTTTTAAGAAGTACAAATATCATTATTGTTCGATTAAATACCCACAATGATATGTCACCGTGAACTTAAGTCAATTGGTAGAGATATTGCTTTATATATGTAGAGGTCGTGGTTCAAACCTGGACCCCTCACTCATTCATCTCTAAAAAATGTATTTCTACCCACTAATCTACTTAAAAAATAAATAAAATCAAAGAATGATATTTGACATCTATAAACTCATTCAATACCTTCTTTTTTTCCTTTCATGGAAAATGTTAACAAGTGTCTCTAAGACACTTTTTAAGCACCCAAAATGGTAAAACTTTTATAAAAATTTGTGCATTTATTGTATTAGAAATTAAAATATTTACATTTTTTAAATAATAATTGTTTCATTAAGAATGCTTAAAGAGTGTCCGACACTCGACTTTTTTTTTATTATCACATTGTTAACATGTCACACATATTACACCACTCTCTATTCTATTGTTCTCACAATTTCCTTTAAATATCCAAAGTCAGTCAAATAGATTTGGGTGCGAACTCAAACCAAAACCAAAACCTCAAACTCAACCCAAATGCATGCATGGTTCGATTTCAAACACTCACAAACAAGCAACAATGTCTCAATTTCCTAAACTCTTGTCATTCCATCAACAAACTCCATCAACTGCAAGCACAAATCCACCTCAACTCTCTTCACAACGACACTCACATTCTCTCACAACTCGTTTACTTCTTCTCCCTCTCTCCCTTCAAAAACCTCTCCCATGCACGTAAACTCGTTTTCCATTTCTCCAACAACCCATCACCCATTTCATGGAATATTCTCATCAGAGGTTATGCATCAAGCGATTCTCCAATTGAATCCATCTGGGTATTCAAGAAAATGCGAGAAAATGGTGTTAAACCTAATAAACTTACTTACCCTTTTATTTTCAAGTCTTGTGCTATGGCTTTAGTTTTATGTGAAGGAAAACAGGTTCATGCTGATCTTTTCAAGTTTGGTTTGGATTCTGATGTTTATGTTTGTAACAATATGATTAATTTTTATGGTTGTTGTAAGAAAATTGTTTATGCAAGAAAGGTGTTTGATGAAATGTGTGTGAGAACGATTGTTTCATGGAACTCAATTATGACGGCGTGTGTTGAGAATGTTTGGTTTAGTGATGGAATTGGGTATTTTTTCAAGATGAGGGATTGTGGGTTTGAACCGGATGAGACTAGTATGGTTTTGTTGTTGTCGGTTTGTGCTGAGTTAGGTTATTTGAGCCTTGGAAGATGGGTTCATTCTCAATTGATTTTGAGAGGGATGGTTTTGAGTGTTCACTTAGGTACTGCTCTTGTTGACATGTATGGTAAATCAGGTGCATTAGGTTATGCTAGGGTTGTTTTCGAGAGAATGGAAAAGAGAAATGTGTGGACTTGGAGTGCTATGATAATGGGGTTAGCACAACATGGTTTTGCTGAGGAAGCTCTTGTATTGTTTGACATGATGAATGACAAAAAAAGTAATAATATTTCCCCTAATTATGTTACATATCTTGGTGTTCTTTGTGCCTGCAGCCATGCTGGGATGGTTAATGAGGGTTTCCGATATTTTCACGATATGGAATTTGTTCATGGGATCAAACCTATGATGGTACATTATGGAGCCATGGTTGATGTATTAGGTCGTGCTGGCCATCTTACAGAAGCTTATAGATTTATACAGAGTATGCCTTTTGCACCTGACCCTATTGTGTGGAGGACTTTGCTAAGTGCGTGCACAGTTCATGATGTTTGTGACCGTACCGGGATAGGGGATAAAGTAAGGAAAAGGTTGCTCGGAATGGAGCCAAAGAGAGGAGGGAATTTGGTTATTGTTGCTAACATGTATGCTGAAGTAGGAAATTGGGAGAAAGCGGCGAATGTGAGGAGGGTAATGAGAGATGGAGGGTTGAAGAAAATGGCTGGAGAGAGTTGTGTTGATTTGGGTGGTTCCATGTATAGGTTCTTTGCTGGGCATGATACTCGCCCGGATTTGATGCCTGTCTTTGAGCTGCTAGATGGATTGAACCTGCACTTGAAGATGGTTCACTAGTTTTGTTGTAGAAGTTGCTTTTAGTGAGTTTTACTATGTGCAGAACTTGAAATTTTGAAATTGGAATAGGACAAAAGATGATAGCTTATTTTTTTTTTTACATTTTTCAAGTCACCATTTTTACCACTTATTTGTATCATATATCAGTTATGTTTTACGGCTATTTCTCATATTTTTACACACATTATCTATTATTTCGACAAAATTGGTATAACTTCAATGATGAATCTTCAGGCAGTGACGGCATTTGTAATTAGGTTGTTCCGAATTATCAGTTACTTGTGTTTCTGTAAGTAATGACTAGAATCTTTTTCTTTTTTGTGTTTGTGATACCTGTTATGCAATTCCATTATTGAATTATGTTCAAAATATTATCTGCTAATTTTTATTTGCTAGAAAAGTTTGTAGACTTTTAGAGTTCCAACCTATGTAGCACGGACACCGGACACGACACAGACACCAACACGCCGACACCGATAATAATTTAAGAAAATAACATAATTTAGTGTAATCATATGTGTTAGTATCGTGTCAGTGTCCTACACCGAGACACACCTAATTCGTGGAGTGTTTGTGCTTCATAGGTTCCAACTAACTATTATTGGAGCTCAGAATGAGCTACTTAACAGATAAATAAAAAACTAAGCCATGCTACTATGCATTTGACCACCAACATACTTGTGAATGATACTGTGAAAAAAAAACTGCATTTCCCAATCATTCATTAAGAGCATGTTAAATCTTATAAATAAAAAAGAGAGCATGTTACACATTATCCTGTAAGATTTTTTCCATTATTTAGAGGAGTATTAGGAATAGTTTTTCTTGAATGAATTTAAACTTATAGTACCACATGAGGCGTAGATGTTTATACCAATAATTTCCTTTTTAGTTTATTTCAATAATTATTTTTTAAGTTCATGAAAATCGATTTTCATTTAACACATTCACCGTTCACGTTTCTGTTACTCAAATTAAAGAATAACCATGTTATTTTCTTGAAATGCACCCTTTTTCTGCGTCAGAACTAATATCCTATTTCAACTTTAAGTAGTTAGATAAATTTTTTTTTTTGAAACAGCATATTTCAATAAGTGCCTTGCACAAGAAGTGCAAAAGGCTAAAAGGCATACAAAGAGGAGCTGGCTTAACAGACTACACCACACAAAGCGTGGGAGCCAAAAAGAGCTGCCAGGAAGCAAGAAACCAGTACAAATAACCAGCAGAAAGAGCTGACAGCAAGCCTAAACAAACACCAAACTGTCAACTGCCTAACAGCTACCAAAACGCAGCAGAAAACACACTATAACAGCTGCACCAGCAGACGCCAAAAAGCTCCTCACGCCTAACGTCTCCTATTCAAGCATTCTCTTGGGTTCCAACACCACTCGTGAAATAGGCAAGACGCAATCCGCAACCTAGTCAAGGACCAAAACCAAGACACCGCCTTAACATCATCCACTACCTCATCAAAATTCCTGGCTTGATTTTTGAAAATCCTCGCATTTCTTTCCTTCCAAATCATCCATATAGTAGCATGCCAAATCAACCAAAAAGCTTTCCTTAACCGCCTAGAGTTCACCTCATCACTCCAACAAGCAAAATGAGAGAGCAAATTAGGCGGAGTTATAAAATCAACTCATAACCAATCAAACACCTTACGCCAAATTAAGGAGGCAACATCGCAATGTAAGAAAAGATGAGATGTTGTTTCATTTCCTTGACCGCACAAGACACAAACACAATCCTCACCACCCTATTAGAGAACCAATTAGTTCCCACACCTCCCTCCAACGTTGACACCTCCTTCCACCACCCGGAAACGAATCGCGGCCACCTAGTCCCTTCCTCCGGGTGTAGACCGGAAATATTGACCCCATACTTCTCTCTCAACACCACCTTCCAAAGAGGTATGTCATCTTGGAGGAGACACCATTTCCATTTAGCCAAAAGACTCAAATTCACCAACCTAACATCTCTCACCCCCAAACCTCCCTTTCCTCTAGGTTGACAAATTTTCCTCCATTTGACTCAACAAATCTTTCTTCCCCCTTTCACACCTCCCCAAAGGAATTCCCTTTGAATCTTAGTAACCATTTTCACCACCTTTGTTGGGATTTTCAAAAAGGACAAGAAAAAAATAGGAATAGCATTCAAAACGGAGTTAAGGAGAACAATGCGACCTCCAAGACTCACATATTTACTCCCCCAAGAATTAAGCCTATTCCGTAATTTATCCAACATAGGCATCCATGTCAAGACCTTTTTCGAATTGGCCCCCACCGGCAACCCCAAATAGTTAAACGGAACACAACCTTCTCTACAATGCAAAAACCTACAAGCCGCTTCCATAAAATCCCTAGGGACGTTGACCCCAATCAAAGAGCTTTTATAGAAATTAACCTTCAACCCGGATGCCATTTCAAATCCTCTCAAAACCGCCTTTAGAGTCCATAGATTATCCACCGTCAGCAAGCCAATACAAAGAGTGTCATCTGCATATTGTAAATGAGAGATAATCGTTCCCCCCCTCTTGATTTCGAAGCCTTGAAAAAGATTTCGATTAACCACATTTTTCATAACTCCACTAAAACCTTCGGCCACTAAAAGAAACAAGAAAGGCGCAAGTGGGTCTCCTTGCTTCAAACCTCTTTGAACATTAATCTCCTCCGTGGGACTCCCATTCACTAAGATCGACATGTTTCCTCCAAACACACATCAAATCAATTCATTCATGATTTTTACATCTTTCGGTACAATGTGAAACGCACAATAACAATATAACAAGCTGCCAACATTTGGGCCTGTGATGAAGAAACAAAAACTTTGTTTATTAGTCCAATCTCCAAACAATCCTCACTTGAATTCTGTTCTTTACCCAACATATTTTGCTCATTCCCAACTAAAAAGACCAAAATTCTCCTGCGTGATTTAACTTACGCTAGTGTTAATCTATGTGTGAGTTAACTCACGCTGCGTGCTATTTTAAGGCCAGACAAAACCTCATTTCCTCATTTCCAATCTAAAATTCTCAAATCTCTCTAAAATCTCTCTCAAATCCGAAGTTCCTCCAACTTCAAATCAAACAACACTCCAATAACAAGTAAGTTTTCATAATCATACACCATTAATGTTGGTATGTTAGATTTTTTCACTTAGATTAGAATTTTTTAGTTTTAAGGTTTTGTTTAAATTTTGATTTGTTTTGCAAGAAATGATACAATGTTACATGTAAATGACTTATATTGCTTAATTGTTATGATGTTTGCATGTTTATGTTATATTTTTTCACTTAGATTAGATTTGTTTAGTTTTAGGGTTTTGTTTAAATTTCATTTTTTTGGCAAGAAATGATACAACATTACATGTAAATCACTTATATTGCTTAATTGTTTAGATGTTTGCATGTTTATGTTGTAGTTATGAGTTTTAGGGTTTATGTTTATTTTGCACACCAAGTGATAAATGAAATGTTTGAATGAGTTTTTCATTGACTTTTTAATTTTTTTATGGTGTAGGTACGTTTGAAACAATGACTGATTTGTTCAGTATTAGCATACACTTCCACAGTGGAAATCCTCAGATGTTCAAGGTTTGGTACATTAATGTCACGTTAAGAGGTCTCAAGGATCAACTGGATGAAATCAACCAAGGAATCAACCTCGGACACTGATAGACTTTTAGCAAGTGTACTAAAAATGCATCGAAGTAATAAAATAAGTTCGTATCCACGAGGACTGTGTTAATCTCAATTCAACAATAAAGTAAATATTTAGGATATATAAATTATTTTG
>Ga0315914_1005182_pt1 | contig 19119 bp, 10 predicted proteins | sample MpolenodulesMG_FD_203920 | JGI IMG/M metagenome (GOLD analysis project Ga0315914, IMG submission 203920) | Medicago polymorpha root nodule microbial communities from Los Angeles, California, United States - elongated nodules | ecosystem: Host-associated > Plants > Roots > Nodule | place: USA... | reverse complement strand
ATATTTCACAACTTTTTTTTAAAATCATATATAAAATAATATTTACAAGTTTGCCACCTTGTTTTTATTTCATATTTGACCCCATTTATTCTTAAAATCAGGTTTAGAAATTTACTCACAAAAACAAAATTTACAATATATTTACAAAACTGCCACCTTATTTATATTTCACACCTTTTTTTAATAAAATAGGTATAATACACATAATTCTTATGTCAATTTTGCACTAGTGCCTAAATCATGGTCCCATTACAACCTTACAAAATTTTTCCCTTGATTCATGCTTGATTTCACAAAAGATGTAGTAGAGATTTAGGTTAATAATTAAACATATGGTAGGACTTAATCTTTGATGAACAATTGGGTAAAACCAAATCACCTTGTACTTAAATGAGAGATCTTGTAAGGTGAATGCCCATTTTCTTGAGAACTTTTGACTTGGAGAGTTTAAGACTGTAAGATAGAACTTAGGTTGGTGATCCATTCATTTGTTTTAGAATGTGAAAATGGAACGAAAAACAACTCTCAACTCAAAGAAATAAAAAAAAAATATTTTATCTAGACTCTTGGCATCATGTTTTTCTTTTGTTCATCAACACTAGAAACCATTCTTATATTGGGGTCCCTGCCTTGAACATAGTACTCTCGAAATTTATCCCTGAGCATCCAAATCTATTTGGTATCCGAGCATGGTTTTTAGACGGTGTTAAGTTCAATCTATATCAATTGACATCAGTCTGGTTTGGTTTTTAAGCGTCTGAATTAAATGGGAAGAATAAACCTTATAAAAAAAGGAAAATAATGAAGTGTCGGGACATCATTTGTTTATAAAAAAACATTTATTGTTAATATAATTACTTTTGACTTCTTAAAAAATTTTGGATGCATTATTTTTTTACACCCTAATTTAGGTTTTTTTTAGAGAAAAAATTATGTATTGTTATATTGCCAAATAAATGGTCAATGTCTTAATAGTCTTCCCGGCATTTACGTTGGTAACACCCTTTGATGTTGTAGTGGGAATATCTTATTATGTTGTTTTCTTTTAGAGAATCTTAATCTTGTGGAGTTTTATTAGTATTGTTGATGATTATATCAAATTTAGATCAGAGGAAGTTTCTTTTTTAAGAGCAGGCGAAGAGTTGTTTTCTTGAGGAAGGGGAAGAGTTGTTATATTCTAGAGATGCTACGTGTTGCATTAAATTATCATACTATATATATATACTAGTTGCGTGTGATTTCAAATTGTGTTAGTCCATCCTTTCAAAAAAGATTGTGTAAGTCTGATAGTTTTTATTTTTCCACCCACTATTTTTTTATTTTTAGCATTGGTTCTCTCGCTTGGTCATTTCTAGTTATTATTAATTTATTCAACATTGCTTGCATTTTTAATAATATTTTGTTTATAAAAAATATTGTTACCGTAAGTAGAAGTTTATGGATCTATCTTTTTTTTTTTAATCCTTCCTTTTTTAGAATGCCTTAATAATTTAGAGTTTTAAAGTAAAGTCTGACTAAAAATTGTTTCACACTCAGGCTATCATGAATAATTTGTCTTTTAGTAGAGTTTGTTAACCACTTGAATCCAATTACTTAATTTAGTTTATCAATTTATCTAACCCAATCATTTTAACAAATAAGCACTTTTTAGCAAAGTTGGCTGAAAAGATGGATGCCAGTGTATATATTCTATGACTTAAATGATCAATTTGTAACAAAAAATAACCTCAATGACCAATTGATAACAAAAAAATTTAAAGGACTGGTTTATAATAAACATATAACTTAAATGACCGCGTGAGGTATTTCGCCTAAAATATATAATTTGTTTTTTTTCTTTCTAATATAATATATATAATTCTATCTCAAATGTCTATGACTGATTCTGATAACCAACACGGGGTTAACACATGACGTTTACTTTTCAAAAATGTTTTTAGTTTCCATTTTTAGAAATTTAGATACATTTTAAATTATTGACAAAGAGATGAAAGATTCATGTAGCAATTGTAATAAAGAGATGGAAGATAAACTTGACAAAAGGTTTAACACTACATAACAATTGATAATCTAGGAATCTTAACACTACATAATAATGGATGATCTTGGAATCAATGGATATTCCTAGGCATCGGAATAGGGTTATGTTATTCGAATACTTTCGGTTGCTCTAAGATCAGCACACTGCATACACATATACATCACATGACCTTATCCATAACACACGTTCTACCCTCAATAAACCTTCGTAGTCTTTTACCCTAAACAAAAGAAAAACCTTTGAAGTCTTTGATTAATTAAAATTCTATAGCTAGACGACTTTTTTTAAAGCAAGAAGACAAAATAGAATGGTTAAAAGAGTTGTTAATTAAACTGAGATCGCCAGTGACATAATATATCATACAAGTTTAATAATTTCCTGCGTAAATAGCTCGTTCTCTTGTCCTTTCAAGATCCCATCTATGTATGCATCTTATTGTTGAATATAAAATAAAGAAAGGATCCCTCAGAAAAAAAAAAAAAAAAAGGATTCTAGATATATGAAAAAAAAATTGAAGGATGTATGAAAAATTAATGAAAGTTGTTATGGTGATGTAGTTTCTTTTATATATCTGACAACTCAGTAAACGTACTTTTTAAAGAAAAAGAAAATAGAGAATGAAACAACGATAATACTAATTATCACGTTACAACAATTTCGAGTGAGATTAAACTATGTTCGTTGAAAGTTACATTGTCAAGCTTATTCAATGTATTATTATTATTATTATTTTATTATTATTATTATTATTATCGTTGTTATTATTATTATTATTATTATTATTTACTCTAAACAAAATAAATCAAAAACATTTTGTAACCTGATAAAAGTTAGGTCTTTTTTTGCTTTGGTTATTATCAGAAAAATGTTTGGTCTAATTTTATTTTATTTTTAGAAAAAGAGGGTCAAGGCGCAAAAAGAAAAGGAACTATAAGGTTACAAGTATATTCTTATACATATGATTTACCATATTAAAGTCAAAACAAAAATTAAAATTCCAACAAAAACAAAAAAATTAACAATCAATAATAATTAAGCAGAGATGTTGAGGCTCACCCCAAACGGGATTGAGAAGCAGCAGCCCACAGGAGTAGAGAAATATAGTTTTCTTTCTGAACTTTTATGAATTAAATTGGTACTGGTATTTGTTGTTGATTTTCATAAGATGTTTTCTTCATTAAACTAGTAAAAGACATGTGCTTTCGCACAGGTCGTATAACATTGCAATAATTATATAAAAAATAATTACATTGTTAATATTATTAAATGTTTAAAGATATTAAATTAAAATTATCAAATTAATGTAATGTTTCTATCCAAAAAAAATCTTATACATACAAATATTTTTTCTTGCACATTCAATGCGTCACATAAGCAAGTTTTCACGCTCTTATATCTTGACGGTCCAAAACCAAAATTATAATTGCTTTATACATGTATTTGTACTTCAAACTTATTGCAATTAAATTGAAAAGGGAGTTCTTGATTTTCAAGGTTGATTTCAAAAAGGAATATAATTCGGTAAGTTGAAGCTTTTCGCATTACATATGCTAAGGTTTGGGCCGTGTGAAAAATGGAGAGATTGGATGGAAGTTTGTGTGTTCTCCGATAACCTATCGATCCTTGTAAATGGGTGATTGACGGATCATATGGGTATTTGTAAGGGCCTCAAACATGGGGACTCCTTGGTACCTTTCTTGTTTCTCATGGTGGTTGAGGGTTTGGAGGATCTTATAAAAATGTGGTTTTCTAGGCTACTTCAAAGGGTTCAAAGTGGGGGACTCGAAGGAGTTGATATCTCATTTACAATATGCCGATGATACCTTATTTATAGGGGAGGAATGCATTGATAACTTGTGGGGTAAGAAAGAAATACTTAGGTGGTTTGAATTAAACTTCGGAATTCAGTTTAACTTCTGAAAGACACGACATTGCCCTTGCTTTTTAGACACGACATCGTCTAGGTTTTTTTTAACGCAAATTGAGGAAACCACTATTTATTTATCTTGGATTATCAGTTGATACAAATCCTAGGAAACTTTCAAAGCAATTTGGGGTAGTTTGGCATCTTCAAAGATGATAGTCTTTTCATGGCAAATGTTTCTCAATTGTCTTCCTAGTCGTTTAAATCTCTTTAGAAAAGGATCTTTACTAATGATGTAGCTATGGATTGTGTTAGGCGCCGGAGTGTTGGAAAGGTCATATCTTTTGTAAATGTGGTGTTTCCAGAGCCATTTCATATTTCATTTTTTCTTGGCTTGGCTTGGTGGTCATCTTGACAAGAAACATATAAATTCTTCTCCAAAGTCTCTTGCCTTCTAGTTGGAGCAAGAAAAGGAGGAAGAGTCTCCTTTTTTGACATACTACTCTTTAGAAAATTTGGGAAGCTTGTAAAATATGGTGTCTTGCCAAGAAGAAAGAGGAGTCGTATCTTTTCTAAGAGTGGTTAACAAACTGTCTTGATTGTATGACTAGGTAGGTTTTTTTTTTACTTTTTTTTTACAGTGGGTCGAGTACCCCTTGTAATTTCCTCTGATTAATGGATTTAGACTCAGTGTACTTCTTCTATTGTTCATCTGAACGAATATTCTTTAGTTGTTAAAACAATATCGAGAATAATTAAAAAAAATTCTTGAAGGGAGTTCGGTGTAATCTCAAGGGGGTGTCATGACCCAAACATGAACCTTACTATTTGTAGTTAATTTTAACAAAATAATATATTTGTAATTCATTTATTATTAGTATAAAATTCTTTTTCATTAAAAATAGTAAGAGCCAGGTCTTAGACAATTTTTTTTAAAAGTTCATATTAGATGCACCAATAATCTCTATTGTGTCCAATTTACAAAAACCGGTGAGGTGAATCAAACATAAAGTCCAATGAGTCCACACTCTTTAAAATTATTTGTGCATTTGTCATCATGTTCATCTACTTCATACTCAGTTTTGCAGTATTCCCCCGACACAAGATCTAACAATTTTTTTCTTTTTGGTGCATATAGTCGACTTCTGATCAGGAGTATCTTTTAATTTCATAGACAAATATTTTTAATTATTTTTTCCTATTTTAATTAATACTTATATAATTGTAGCACTTTTGATTTTTTTTCCTTCAAAAGTTTAAACTCACTAGAGTAAAGCAGCATGAACACATATGGAGAGGGAGGGAGGGAGAGGGAGAGAGAGAGAGAGAGATAGAGAGATAGAGAGAGAGAACACTAAATAAATTTGTATGAAATATTAAGATCCAATCTAAGTAATAAGTATGATAAGATGTACATGGCACTATGGCAGAGTCATATTGACATGCACACTTTTTATTTATTCTAGTTAAGTACGTATCATACAATGTTTACCCTTTCATTCACATACTTATTAATTAACTTATTTAGAGCGAGCTTAACAAGCCATCTTTTGATCCACCACGAGCTAATCCAGAGGAGTTACCATTTACAAAATTACATTGCAACCTAATCTCCCCTTCATCACCAGTTAACACTCCAATATTCGCCATTTTAATCATCGACACGCTAAAATTCTGGAAGAAGAGAGTTTGGTTACTGCTGAAGCTATTAACAATAGCAATGGTATCTGCATTAGGAGTGGAGAATAGCACTTGATCACTTCGAAGTAAGCCATTGTGGTTTTGAAGATTGGAGTAATATTTGTTATCAAAGTGATTAGGTGTGGTAAGGTCCAAATTGGCTAGGTTGTTTCCTGTTGAATTTTGGGGACATATCAGACGCAATGTTTGTAAGTAAGTTGTGTTTAGGGTTGGATCAGGATTCCCAGTGCCACTGAAGTTGTATAGCCGGTTAATGAATGTACTGCAATGAGCTCTTCCAAATGTATGAGCACCTGAGTATTAAAAAAAAAAATCAGGTTAATTACATTTTTTTAAGGAAATTTAGGTTAATTGCATGTTGTGTAATATTTGTATATGAGTTTAATTACCAAGGTATGCTAGAAAAAGTTGAAACAGTGATAAAAACTTTAGAGTTGGAAAAATATCTAGGTTAATTACATGTTGTATATGAGGCGTAACTTTGCCTTTTAAAAAAATTTGGACCCTCTATTTTATCACACCCATAAAAAGTAGTCTCCGTTTTAAAATCAAATTTTCTATTTCTCTATCATCACATTTATTGCAAATTTTGATTCAAACATAAACTTTACGCCTAAAATGATGATTTATCCCCCAAAAATGATACTTACTATCCAAATTGTAATTTGAAGAGAAAGTACCATTTTTCGAGTCAAAAATCACAAATAGTTAGAGTAAAAAATATAGATTCAGACCAAAATTACTACAATCGGATATAATTGAGAATCGAAAAATTTGATTTTCAAATAAAATGACTATTTTTGTGAGTGTAATAAAATATGAGAATTAAAAGTGCATAAATCTATTTTTAATGAAGCTTTGTGGTTGGTAAATATTAAATTGATGATTATGTGCAATATTATACCTGAGAGTGTAACTAAATCTGTAGTGTTGAGACCTTGAACAAGAAATGAAGCTTTAAGTTGATCCAATGTGGAGAAAGGTCCGGGAAGGTTTTGATTTGCAAGAGTTATGTTTGCGGTTAAGCTATCCCTTCTTCCCAATGGAATTGGCCATGAGGGACCTCCTCCCTGTTCATATATAGATCAATATATATTAGATGACTTTAAGATGGATATCTGAGAAGGAAAAATTCTAAGTGACCATATAAAGTTTGAGCTATGATTTTTATTTTAGCTACTTCTTTTCTTTTTTTTTAAAACTCGGTAACCGACTAATCCGAGGGACCACTTGTACTTATATCCTATCTATTAATTGAATATAAGATTTTGTTTGATGTTAAAAAAACAAAGCTCCTACTATTTAAACATAGCATTAATTAAATTTTTAAAATGATTTTATGCATGTAACTAGGTAATAATAAAAAAAAAAAGTTGATGAAACTAAAAACATACCAGAATAGAAGATACTTCAGCTGCAATAGTAAGAATATCAGCACAAGAAACAGTGTTAGGACATTCTTCTTCAACTGCTGTCTTGATTTGATTCACAACATCCAAACCCCTTAACGAGTTTCTGTTTGGAAATGCATCTTGCTCGCTTACAATTGTATCAGTGCTGTTCAACAAAACTGATCCATCGCAACCCTGTCACAAACATGCATAAACAACTTTTAATTTATTTTATACTGTTAAAAGAAGACTTTTCATTTATTTTATTTTAGGGTTAAATATGATTTTGTTCATTGCATTTCTAGTAAATTTTGATTTTAATCCATGATAGTTTTTTATTTAAATTTAGTCTTTACGAATATTAAAATTGTTAGAGTCTCTGGCCCAATAATTAAAATCATGTCTTCGGATCTAATAAATTAATGTTGGGAGTATAATACATTAACTAAAATCATATTTAAATCTTATTTGAAGTGTATCGGTATATTTGATTATTGAATACCACTAAAAATCTTCAATACAACATATATAAGAGCTTTCATTTTTTCCTCGCAGACATAATTAGACTTCTTCTAAAATAGACGAATTGAGGAATCGATGGAACCTATATTTCTTCTTTGGTAAAGAACTTTGCTACTAACTTTTTCAACGCAAAAAAAGTTTAAAATTGAAATTATAGCGTTCAATTCAAAGAAAAAGTAGGTTGTAAATTGTAATTGCAAAAGCCTAGAGTAAGAAAGTTAGAAATTATGATCTTATATACATAGGTTGAGCATTTATATGGATGAACATAACAATCAATAGATAATAACATACTTGAACAAAGCAATCATGAAAATGAAGCCTGGTTAGACTGGCACCAATACGTGGATCAGTGATGGAAGCATCAAAGATGACTCTAAACACAATAGAGTATAGAAATGGACATGTTTGGCTGTAAAATGAGGGACTAAGCTGAGCATACCCAGCATGCATCAAGACTGCACACCAAAGTGCAACCCCTAGTACAACACGCATGGAACCCATTTTTGTGTTCTCTTAAATTTGTTTAGAACTCATCAAGAGTCTTTATTTATACTCACAAATTGAGATGATTAATATTCACTATGCTATATTCATGAAAGGAAATCATTTACAAATTACATCAATATTATTTAATGTGATATAAGTCTCAAATTAACCTTGTAATTCTTTTATGTTCTCCATTGTGTTTGTGTATTTTAAGATAATTAAATAATATAGATTTTAATTTTATGTATAAATGTGGGCCTAAATAGAGGTGAGTATTCTTGTACCTTGTAGTTTAGTTGGATATATGTATATATATTTTCCAATCATTAGCGTCATATTTTTTTTATATTAATTCGTTTTAAAATAAATTCAAATTTTGAACAAACTTTGCTTATAAGGTATTCAATCAAACTCCAGAATATTTAAGAATTTACCCGTAAATAATTTTAATTTTAGTTTGTGACATTTCTCATTTCTTTCTTTGTGGTGTACTCACGTGTGTTTTATCTATAAATATAATCTTTGAGTGTGTCGCTATAGAGTAAATTTCCATGTTCATCCATCCTTCAAAATTATTTTTACTAAAATAAAATAGCAGAAGTTTGTTTGAAAAGAATATTATACGTGTAATTTTTATATTTTTTTAACAAAAACAGAAGAAAAAAAAATTGAAGGAACAAAAACGGGAAAATGACGAAGCGGTTGTAAAACGTGTCAAGCATTTGTCTTGATCTTGGTTCATTTATATGGAGAGTAGAAATAAAATCGAGTGGTGGATTAATCCACTATATTATCTTAAAGTGTATAACTTACAAAAGGTTTTGAATACTCCTTGTATTGTTTTGAATAAGTCTTCTTATAAATAATACAAGATTAGGTTATTAGAAGAAGGAAGAAAGAAAAGAAGAAGAAAAAAAATACAAGATTAGGAATCACTATGTTGAATTGTCCTTATACTCGTTTATAAAATATATACTTTAGTGTGTAGTTGGAGAGAGTACGTTATTTTTGAACAAAATTAAGCTTGTTTGTTAGAATTCTTCACTCAAAAACAAAAAAATATGATGAGAAAATATACACCAAGTTTTGGAAGATCTTAGTGTAGAAAAGTTTCACATTAACTAATATACGCACATACACCAAGTTATGTGCACGTTTCTGTGATCTATTGCTTGACCAACAATAATTGATAAAATGTTTCCACCAAAAAAAAAGGGCTAAATGAATAGTCCTATACTTAAATAAAGCAATGATTTTAGGAGTATAATACAAGTCCTATATAGCTCCCCCATACTTGCCAATCATCACGTCATTCCAACAAATAAAAGAATGTTAGTTCTTTTTCAGAAAAAACATAAATATGTTTCAGTTTGCTAGAAAATAATATTTCTAGCTATATCAAGTAATAGACAACGACATTTCAACCAAAATCACGCTTGGTTTAAATTTTTCAAGCTTTCATATGCAGAAATAATTACTTATTTTTCAATTTCATTGAATGAGTTGCAAAATATTGTTTCTATATATTTAAGGGTATCGGGATTCTAGAGCATTTGACAAATTTACACTGAATAAATCAGTTATAAAACACACACACAATTAATCAAGAAAATAATTTAAAAATGATAATTGGGCAAGAGAAAATTATTATCAATAGCGGTGACATTAATAACCATATTACAACATATAAGACAAATGTGATGATTTTCGGAACAACTGTATAAAACTACAAATATATTAAGTGTTAGTTTGATTATAAGAAGAAGAAAAATATTATTAAATTGACAACCGTATAAAATAAGATATCATGCAACTTTTTTGCTGTCAAAATAATTTTTCTGTAGAATATTAGACAAAATTAATTTAGTGATTGAAACTTGAAATGCCTCTTATTCGGTCACACATTTTAATGAGGAAAGTAGAGAGATTTCATTTTTTTAAGAGAGATTTCATTTTTATTCATCTAAGTTTAATATGATTATGAAGATTGGAAGGTATGAATTACACATCAGTTTTAGCATAGTTGAACGATCTCGACCATTAATCCAGGTCAGACAGTCATTATATGTTACAGTGTCGTGTTGTAACAGCAGGAGTACAAGTTTGTACTAGCTAGACCCCACCAACAACAACATGAAACTATTGTTAAAGAGTCTCACACCATGTAGTGAATTCGTTAAAAAATCATACCAATAAAATACTTGATGTGTGGAGCAAAATAATCAAGCAACCAAAACAACGTGGTAACAATTATAAACACAAGCAAAAGTAGAAAACAACAAGGAAAAAAAAAAGAGAACACGCGAAATTTCTTTACCCAGTTCGGTCCAATACTGACCTAGTATGGGAAAGAGAGCAGCCCTATGTTCCTCTATAATATGATGAGGAACTTTACAAAGAGATATCAAAAGATTACAAGAATTAGTCTTCAAACCTAATTCTACCCAAAGTCTCAATCTCTTCCCATGACCAAGAGACTCAATCCTAATAGTGTTTCTTCAAGGTGAATCAATCCCAACCCTGGTGTTTGTTGCCAAGAGTGAACTCTACAAACCCTAGTTTTAGTGTTTGCTTCTAAACCCTTGTTTTCTACTCTTTACTCTTTCATGTTTCATCTGATAGAAGATTTATATTTATAGTAAAAGAATCCCTCACAAATTGGAATAAATCTCAGCCCAAAATACATTTTTATTTTATTTGTTGCTGGAAAAATCAGGCACCAATTTTTGCCAAATGAAAAGGCTAAAAAAATCACTTCAAAATCGGCCACCAATTTGTCCAAATCGGGCCCCGATTTTTGGCACTCCAAAACTCTAATTTTTATTCACTTCTACAACACATCAGATAAGAGATGATCTGACAATGTGTTTATAAGTGGGGGAATCATCACCTCAGAAGCTGGTTTTGCATGGTTATGTTAGGCCCAACTATAATTTTGAAGATGTTATCATAGCATCCTCCACAATTCATTTGACCACCTGTTATCATATTTACGCTATCGGGTCATGTACCCACCATTTATATTCACGCTCCATATGTTCAGTCCTGGTATAAAGAGAGTGTGTTAAAGAGTCTCACATCAGATAAAGATGGTTTAACAATGTTTAAGTGGGAACAACCTTCACTTCAAAAACCAATTTTTCGAGATTGTAATAGACTCAACCATAATTTCTAAGAACTACCCTTCCAAACAAAGCATAAGGTTCGAAAACACTCTAATACATACAAAGTCCTCCCTTTTTCCTAGCAAGAAGTTTAAGAAGTTTAAGGTAGCAAATTTATATTGGAACTTGTGTATTTTATAGTAAATATATAATTTTTTAATAAATAATTGTGGTTTTAAAAAAAAAAAAAAGTTGTTACTTTTGGTATCTTTAACATGTGCAATATTGCACATGTTAGACAAACCCTATAATTATAGACACTTTAATTACTTATAAAAAATATCGAGTCACGAGTGATATTATTTACTCTAAAGTAGCATGAGCACAATTGAGAAAAAGATAAGCAAAATTACATATAATTTTCAACATAAAAGTAAATAAATTATTTTATGTGACATTGAAATTCAAAGTAACTTTGACAACCGATCACAAGAGGTAAATTAGCAAAATCTAATTGCCAATCACACTCTTCTTGTTTTATTTTAAGCAAGTAGTTTACAATACTTTACCCTTCCAAGCACGTCAACTAATTTAGAATGAGCTTAAAAGTTCATCTTTTGATGCACCACTAGATAATCCAGAGGAATCTGCATTAATAAAATTACATTGCAACCTAATTTCCCCTTGATCACCAGTTAGCACGCCAATATTCGCCATCTTAATCATGGACACCCTAAAATTCTCAAAGAAGAGAGCTTGGTTACTACTAAAGCTATTGACAATGGCAATGGTATCTGCGTTAGGAGTTGAGAATAGCTCTTGATCACTTTGAAGTAAGCCTTTGTGGCTTTGAAGATTGGAGTAGAATTTGTTGTCAAATTGATTTGGTGTAGTAAGGTCCAAATTTGTGAGATTGTTCCCTGTTCCATTTTGGGGACATATCTCACGCAGTGTTTGCAAGTAAGTTGTGTTTAGAGTTTGATCAGGATTTCCAGTGCTATTGAAATTGTATAAACGATTAATGAATGTGCTACACTTAGCTCTTCCAAACGTATGAGCACCTATGCATATATGAAAGTTAGAATTCCAGGCTACAAATATGTTACATAATATTTCTACGAGTTTAATTACAATATTATTTCAATGTAAATTAATTTTACGTAGACATCTGAACAAATCTTACTACATGTATAGATAATTGTGCAAATATTTACCGAACGTGTGACATTATTTATATGATTTGATATAATGTGTAGAACTTTTGTTAAGCTTTATTGGTGAACATTTTTACTATAACCGTTGTACAAAAAATCGGTTTACATTGGTTAAGGCAGAATCATTGTAAAAACAAACATTTTTCGCATTGACTTTAATCATAACTGATATAAGAAGTGTCTAATTTGAAAAATCTACAATCGGAGAATCTACACCGGTTGCGAAATCGATTTAAAAATTCCATTTTAACCAATGTAAAAAGTTATTATGTATTGGTGTATAGTGAATTGTGATATCATAATATATGATTTGATGTGATGTGTAAAGCCTTTTTTTTTTGTAGATAGACGAAATGGCAAAGTCATTATAAACTCACACACACAAGTGGAGGTACCGGGGTTCGAACCCCGGTCATAGCATCTGGCCTAACAATTTCGTCATTTTGCCAGCTGAGCTAGGACTTTTGGATGCCTTTTTATTAAATTGTTGGTAAGTATGAAAGTGATTATATGCAATACCTGAGAGTGTAACTAAATCTGTAGTGTTGAGCCCTTGAACAAGAAATGCAGCTTTAAGTTGATCCAATGAGAAAAAGGGTGCTGGAAGGTTTTGATTTGCTAGGCCTTGGTTTGCTGTTAAACTATCCCTTCTTCCCAATGGAATCAGCCATGAGGGACCTCCTCCCTGTTTAAGATTGATATGTGAGAAGGAAAAAAGAATACAGAAAAATAAAAGTGGGCATATGGAAGCTGCAATTTCTGTTTTGAGCATAGCTATACCTATGATTGTCACTTCAAAATTGCACAAATATTTGGCATATACTAGAGTTGTTATCTCTCTATTACAAAGATAAAACTTTCTTTAATAATTAATAGATTGTTCTCTAAATATAACCTCATTAGAGAAAAAAAATACCCCTTATTAATATTATTTTCTGTCTTGGAAGATGGAAAAAAAAATCATAATTGATGATAGTCATACACAAAATAAAACATTATATATTACACATTATATATCATTTCTTGACCTCTCTTCTCAAACTCCTTCCAACGTCAACTAGTTGAACTATGCCAACTTGCAGGGAAAAACGACTGAAGTTTTTTAGGAGAGTTCAATTCAAATGACCGATCTTTTAGGCGAGAGAGAATCATGACTTATGTAATATATTGGGAATTTTTATCTACTAAAAGTCTGACTTGTCATAACATTGCCTCATCTTTTAAGAGCTAAAGTTTATGGTGGATTTTACTTTCATAATTGACCCAATGATAGTAATTTTCCTTTGGCGACTTCATTCACCTGCCAGTCTTCAGTGGAGTATCTTAGTCTGACCTATAGATAGTCATTTTAGTAGTTCAACTCTCAATAAAATGACCAACAGTTAAGACTTAAACCAATAGTGAGGAGAGTTCAACTCAAATACTAATCAAGTAGATAAATGAGTCTCAAGACTTAATTTTATCATATTAAATGCTTTTATCTACTTAATTTTGGAATTTAACGTAAGATATTTAACCTTAGAACACATGAATCCTAAACGCTCCTATAACAAGTTCAACATTAGCTTTAGTCAAACAAAAGGTTCAACATTAGCTAGGCGTGATTATTAGAGTCCAAACAAATTATTTATATTAGTTGATGATCAAATGTACTTCTTTTTTGTATGTTTTGTTTTCAGGTCAACTTTTGCTCATTTGTTGATCTGATCAAAGCCAGTGAGGTTCAATTTTAGCTATGGCATTCATTATTTTAGTATATATGTAGGATCAAGTTGAGGTCCTGTCAATTACTTTAGTGAGTAAAATAGATTAATTAGTCAAACTATTCCTCGTTACCCAAAGTTATCACTATAAAACTAAAAATTCACCCTGCAAAAGAAAACAATAAAATTATTTCATATTGCCAATAGTAGTTTCAAGTATCATGTATGATTGATAATTAACTCTATTCATTAATTACTGTTCAAAGAGAATGGAAATTTTCCAGATATTAATGCATTAATTACTAGCTCCTACTATTTTTAAAAACAAAAATTAAATTTTTGAAATAATTTTATCTATATAACTAGCTAGGTAATAAACAAAAATTGATGAAATTACCAGAACAGAAGCTACTTGAGCTGCAATAGTAAGAATATCAGCACAAGAAACTGTGTTAGGACATTCATTTTCAACTGCTGTCTTGATTTGATTCACAACATCCAAACCTCTTAATGAGTTTATGTTTGGAAGTGCATCTTGCTCACTTACTATGGTATCAGTGTTGTTCAACAAAACTGATCCATCACAACCCTGTCAGAAACATGCATAAACAACAACTTTGGTATAAGATTTTCATTTGTGTCTTCACCACTAAAAGACAAAAATCTATGCAAACACTACTTTAAAGAAAGATCTTTTGTTAAAAAGTTTTTCAACACACCATGTTTTTTCAGTAACACAATTTTTAAATTTTAACTAAAAACAAAAACAAAAATTGACATTATAGTGTTCATGTGCACTAAATTAATTGGTTGAATTTCTTGTTTTACGGTATCGACAGATTTTTCTGTCAGTAATTACTGGCAGACTGCAGACTATTCCGTCAGTAATTATTGAAGGAAAAATCCAATTCCGCCGGTAACATTACTGACGCCAGCATTACTTTTTTTGAAGAGGAGACCAGTATTACTGAATGAATTTTTTTGTCACCAATCCGCCAGTAATGTGTATTACTGAGGGATTTGATTCATTACTGAGAGATTAATTCCGCCAAAAATAACCAAAATTCTTGTAGTGGTTCATTCAAATAAAAGTGGGTTGTGTTAGGTCTAGTATAAGAAAATTAGAAATCATGATCTATATATATAGGAAGATCTTTATATGGATCATGAACAAAAAGTATTTAACAATAACATACTTGAACAAAGCAATCATGGAAATGAAGCCTAATGAGACTGGTACCAATTCGGGGATCAGTGAGGGAAGCCTCAAATATGACTCTAAACACAATAGGGTATAGAAATGGACATGTTTGGCTGTAAAATGAGGGACTGAGCTGAGCATGCCCAGCATGCATCAAGACTGCACACCAAAATACCACCCCTAGTACATTCATGGAACCCATTTTTTTGCCTTGTGCCTTAATTCTATAATTAAGTTTGTTTTATGAATTAACTTATCAAGAGTCTTATTTATAATCACAAATTGAGTTGGTAATTTCTTGTCAAATTGGAGATCATGCATGTACATGTTTTTTTTATCAACTTATTTAAACGGCACCTATTCTTAATAATTTTTATGGAAGACTTTTAACAAGGGTGGAGAAACTTGCTAAGTTTTGTTAGTTACTTCACTTAATATCTCTTGAAAGACATTAAACTTCATTCATATAATCGTTGAATATTGTTATATTATCTTAATCATGCATACCAAAAATTATAAAATTGAATATTTGTAGCTATAAGATCCTAGGGTAATTATCTTATTTACAATTTAATTTAAAAAGTATATGGCTGAATTGAACTTACATAAGATTAATTGAAGATTAAGAAATTACACCCTTCTGTCACAATTATAAGCAAAAATCTATTTTTTAGATTCATTCTATAGACTACATACATCATTTATTGAATGAATCTAAAAAGTGAATTCTCACTTATAATAGTGACTAGAGGGTGTACTATTTATAACGAGGGTATTAATGACTATTTACAACTTTTTCTGTATGATATTTGAACTCTGTATGTTGAGATTATAATGTCAAACACAATACAATTAGAGTTATCAAGTTTAATCCTTTATTTTTAGCATATCAAATGCACTCTTAATATTCATTATGCTATTCATGAAAGTAACTAAAAAATTAATGGAATATTATTTATTTTTGGTTAAATTTTATTTTAGTCCCTACAAAATTATCATGCAAACAATTTTAATCCCTTCAATTAAATTTGTTTAAATTTTGAATGATTTTTTACAAATATAATTATAATATTATAAAAATCCTTTGCAAAAAAAATTAGCTCAAAATTAGATTTTTCTTTTTAAGTGTTGCTGAAAATGATGATATTGTTCATGCACCTAGTAGTGATGTTTTGCCAAATGTTGTTGCTATACACGTTAGATTGTTGGCTTCAATAATCATTATGGAATTCTCCTTGATGTTCCGTCTTTAAGTGATTGGCGATTCTCCGCAAAGGATTTATTTTAGTAAACCATTAAATTGGTCTCTGTATTTGTATCAAATTCTTAAATTGGTCTCTGACTCTATTAATAACTCAAAATGATTCCTGTCTTTGTCAAACGTTTCTCGGATTGGTCTCTGACTCTATTAGTTGTTTTGTATTTTGAGTGTTAATGGCTCAATGTCTTTTGGAGATTATTTAGTTGTTAAGGGCATACTGCATTTTGGATTTTATTTGGTACGTTAATGACTTAAAATATAAAACTACTAATAGAGTAGGGGACCAATCTGAGAAACGTTTGACAAAGACAGTGATCATTTTGAGTTATTAATAGAGTCAAAGACCAATTTGAGAATTTGGTACAAAGACGGGGATCAATTTAGTGATTTACTCGATTTTTTCTATTGATGAAGTGACAAATACCACTAAATTAAAAACTCACGCATAGTGTTTTTGGTATTCCTCATTCCAAAATCTAATTTAAAAAAGGGACAGATCCAGAAATCGAATTAATAAGGGCTAGTTATTTTTTCTTAGAATAGTAGTTACTATTATACTAAATAAAACTAACATATTGTTTTTTAAAAAAATCATTTAATTAAGACTCCATATATGTACATGTTTGATAATTTCACATGTATTGAGAAAAGAAGAAAGAAAAAAGAGAAATATATAATTTTTATGAAGTACTGATGTGTTTATCCTTAATTCATTATGGTAAACCAAAAATAGGAGATATTGAATTAAAAGTGTTGTATGTATTAACTTTAAATTCTTTTATTAACACACACGTTGATTGTTGGGGGTGGACAAGTATGGTTACGCATATTTTCAGACAAATTTTGTGGGTGGCGCAGATACAAAGATTAATGTATTCAACCATGTCTCTCCTATAGATTGTTAGCTACTTCTCATTTTGTTCTAGGATTCTTTCTATTTGTACATCATTTATGGCACATTGTCTTGAAGAGATTGTGGATCTGCAAGGCCATTTGTAAAAAGAATTAATGGAGATTTTAAGCATGTTCTTTCAATGATTCATCTTAACCCGATACAAGAGTTCATTCATTTGATAGATCTTTTAATCATTTTACTAAAGTTTCAATAGATATTCATTTTTATGCTAAAATTGGAAATAAAATTTGGATTGAAAGAGAAAGATATGTTTTTGTTCACAATGTCATAGTTTTTAACAACTTAATGTAAAGTTTTTCCTTTTTTGTTCATATATTGTTATATTATAGTAGGAAAGACTATGTTGAATTGTCCTCATTTATAAAATATACGTTAGCGTGTGGTTGGAGCTCGTATTGTTCAACAAAATCAAGCTTGACAAGTTCATACATGTACACCAACTATTAGAAGATTTTATGAGTGTTGAAAATTTTCACAATATTGATTAATACTTTAACAGGATCTAAGAGAACACGTTATTGCCTCTAGATTTTCTATAACAATGTGTACGTTGCAGTGATCTGTTGCTTGACCAAAGTGGTTGATAAAAGATCCTGTATTTGACAAAGAATGGGTTAAATTAATATAAAAGAGTAAAGTCTTATGATCCCTATATATACTCCCCAATCAGCTCGTCATTCCAACAGCCAATATCTAATTCAAAATTAGTTGAATAGAATAGGATAATGCAACTTAATTTCTTGTGAATCAACGTATAATGATATTAGCAAACAAAAAAAACGTATAAGGAATGATATATAAAATGGATTTATTTGAAGGGTGGAAGTTCCTAACTAAATTTTTATTTCTTTTTTGTCAAGTAGTCTAGTGTCTAGAATTTACCTTTTTCAAGGTGAATAAGTGGGGTGTCCGGGGTTTGAACCCCAGCCTCTACATATAATTATGCATGTCCCTGTCAACTGAGTTATGCTCATGGGGATCAGTTCCTACCTAAATTTCTATCGTGGCAATGATATAGATGTTGCATAGTGGGAAATTGATATGGAATTTGGTTCATAAAAATAGTGGTTTTATTGTAATAACGTAGTCCTAGACCGTTGATCCTTGTTTGTTACTTTTTTTTTTTTATGAGAGAAAAACTCATATTTTTTTCACTACAAGAAAATCACAGATTTGCTACAAAACAAATGGTAGCTAACTCGCAGCTAATTTCTAGCAAAACTCATTTAACTACCTTTTAGTTGTGAATTAGCTGTCATGCTGGGGGTAGCATGGATTGGGTGGCAAATTATCTAGCAAAATATTCCCTAGCTAATTTGCAACTAATATTTTAAAATGAGAAGGTAAAACCCAACTAATCTGTAGCCAAATATCAGTCAAAAGTATAAGATTCGCAACTAAATGGCTTGGATATTGTTGCAAAAGTTTCATAGTAACTTATAAGCCTACACTGAACAGCACCACAACGGCAATCTTGATCTGCACCAAATGGAACAAACCTGTTATGCCGTTAGAAACTTAGAATCTACCATCACTACAACAGAGTCATACAAATATCATTCCAGACACCAAACTTCCAACAAAAGAGAATTCAACTTAGGGCATGTTTGGATCAACTTATTTAAGCTCATCTACTCATAAAATAAACATTGATGAGACTGTTAGAGAGAACTTACAAAAATGGCTTATGACATGTTCATTAGCTATTTTGA
>Ga0315914_1005176_pt1 | contig 19127 bp, 9 predicted proteins | sample MpolenodulesMG_FD_203920 | JGI IMG/M metagenome (GOLD analysis project Ga0315914, IMG submission 203920) | Medicago polymorpha root nodule microbial communities from Los Angeles, California, United States - elongated nodules | ecosystem: Host-associated > Plants > Roots > Nodule | place: USA... | reverse complement strand
TTTTCAAATAAATCATTTTCAATAGCATGAAAATATATTTAATTTATAGATACTTAATAATTCATTGTGTTTTTATATCATTTTTAATTTCCAAGTAAGTTTAGCTGCTAATTTTATATAATATTTCAAAATCAATTAGTAACTTATCATCACAACTCTTAAAAATAAAATAAAAACTTATCATCACAACTCCTATCGAGAGGAGGGAAAAAAAACGCTAAAAAAGGAGACACCGCAGGCACCTTGCATCATTAGAGATAGAAAAGGGTCCAACTTCACATTTCAACATCAATTCCGCACCAAATTTAATCGCGGCGCAATCAATGTTGTAGAACACAATAATCGTTTGAATAAACGTCAGTACAAAACAACAGAAAGCCTCTACACACTTACAACCCAGACTCATGTTTTCTACGACTGAATATCTTCTAATGAATCACGATGTTGGATTGGATACAAAAAGCTACAAAAACTTTTAGTAATGAAATCCCCCTGCATTTTCTGTTATACAATGATCTGGTCCGTTTTGGGAGAGGGGGATTAGTGTGGAGCCCATATCTATCTCCATTTCTTTATATATTCAAACTAGGATTCCAAAATTTCATTATTGTCGACTCCACAGCTCAAAGTATGCACCATTAAGTTTCAGGGCAAACCAAATTTGGACAAAGCTGATTGGAATAATGTTGAGAATGCCTGTGATGAGCTTTGGTCATCAGCCTTTATTTTAATCTGTGACTTAGCAGATGATGTGTTGATTATACACTCTACAAGATATATTGATGTTTCTTCCGCTTTTTGAGCAAAGAAAAAGAACTTGAAATTAGGAGACTGGCCGCCGGATGCAATGCACTGTATTGACTGACTTTGCATGTGCCGTAGGAGTGCATTGGGAGTCGTCAATGATGCAATTGCAAGAGGGCTTAAAGAATATTCCTGCATCATATTATTAGATTTAAATGTTACAAACCACAAATAAACCAAAATACTAGACATTTTTTGGTGTTGGAGAGATAGTCAAAGAAAAAGAGAAAAGATACAGTGCAATTTAAAATATTTCTAGGGTTCAATTTTGATGCATTGTCGGTGCAAAGTAAAATTATATTTTGACTCATCCATTAATGTGCTGTCATATTATTTAATGAGTTTAATAATGACTACTCATGACTTGAATCAAAATCATTAGGTGATGTGGCAAGACTTTACTGGTTGAACAATTATGTTAAGTCAGTGATGTTATATTAACAAAACTGAGATTATTATAGTTTCAAAGCAAACCTCTGATAAGGATATTGGTAGTTGACGCCATTTCTGCTGAAATGTGCCAGGATCCAATACAGCTTTTGGGTTGAGGGTCAATAAGGGAGGTGATGGTGTGCTTACAGTCCCAACTGAAAAATCTAAACCAAGCAGATCATCAATTGCCAATGCTTGGCTAGTCGTGCTGGTACTTGAAAATGCCAAATCTGCAAGCGGTTGTGAAGCTGCTGAAGGGGCAGACCCATTATAGGAAGGAGCATTATAAGCAGAACCATTGCTTCCAGTATCTCTCACATCATCTTTTTCCGTGGTACTTAGAAGCAGATCCTTGTCATTTGCCTCCACTCTCTGCGCAGGAACAACAGAATCTCCGGATTCTGCACTAATAGATAGATTTCCAAGTTCATCTGAAAACTCAAATGTCCCTCGGTGTTCCTTATCCGTGAACATGTAAGAAGGCTGATGAATTTGATATCGTTAGTTTGAGAGAATATAATATACAAGAGGGAGGGGAAGAAATAGATAAGGTGTTAGCCTGCCACAGTGTAAGCTGTAACCCTCAAGCCAAGGCATAGAAGCACAAGTTTAGATGAATGAGGTTTCATATTATTGAAATATTAAAAATAAATTCTGATGTAAAAAGAAGTACAAACTCAAAAACAATTATTTAGAATGTCAAGGTTATTACAGTTGAGTAGTTGACGCGAGACTCAACATGACATCATTCACCAAAAATAAATAAAAAGGTTCAACATGACATGATTAGAAGTCAGGGTTATTTTACAGGGGAAGAACACAGTTTAAATGGTAACATGACACGTTTATCATATTTTCCCCCATTTTGCCGTTATATCAATTTACATGAAGCACAAACTCCGACAAACAAGGAGACGTCAACATCGTTAATGTCAAAGACACCGATACATACACACACATGTGTGTGTGAATATATATATATATATTAATTAATTAAAAAATATCTAATTTGAAAATGGAAAAATAATTCATCAAGAAAAATTGAGCCATCTGTTTTATTACAAAAAAAAAACACAAAATATGTTATCCAACACCTACCGAAAAACTATAAATAATGTAATCAAATTTAAGGATCTTCAACCCCGTCATTGATCATCATCCTTTAATGTTGTAGAAGAATATGTGCGTATGTGAAAAGACGTGCATATACGAGAATTTTTTATGTGCCTAAATATAAAATATTGTCATACTACTTTTAAAAGTTTTCTTTGTTAGAACATGTATCAATTATTACCGTATGCCTGAGAAATGTCCAAAGTGTGTTGAATCAAAACAAAACAAAACAAAAAATTTGGACACTTGTCTGAGTAGTCCATTACGTGTCGTACGTGTGTCGGGCACCGACATGGGGACACACCTAACCTCAGCAGTGTTAGTGCTTAATGGATAAAACGGAAAATATTATTGCAGTAAATTTTGCCTGAAATGGCTTCAAGTTTAAAATCAATCCAGACTGAATGGGGTAAGTCAGTAAATTAGTTACCTTTTGGTATACAACAGACAAACTGTTAAATTCATCAAATATGCGATCTTTAACTTCACTGCTCTGAGTATCGGCAAATACTGAAACTGCTTGTTTTGGAGGGTTCACCACACTCTCAGCCACCGATACATTGTGTTGTAGAAGCCTGTAATAAAATAAGGCCCTATCATGAACATCCTGCAATCAACAAAAACTCATGTAACATAATGTTGTGACACAAATAAATATCTTCTACTATTATCCACAAATATCTTATCGCATTGTTTTGACAATTCAAATAGTAAGTAGTAAATAACAACTCAAACCTGGTGAAAATCAGCAAGACCAACGGCCAGTGCAGCTCCCAGTGCTTTCTGAGTCTCAGGAGGTCTCTTAAAGAAACACTTCATCACTGCAGTAAGAAGATGCAAGCGAACCTGCATCAAGACACTCATTTTTCAATTAACTATGGAAAAAGACATGAAATATCTTCTACTATTATTTATCAAATTAAAAAATATATATTTGGTGAGCAACTGCAAGGATGTGTCAACGATGTATGCATATTCTCTATTATAGGAAAATCAAAACAGTGAGTTGAATCTTAGGCTGGTTCCGCTCAAAGCAGACGGAAATGCAAACTGAACTGGTGAAAGTCACAGCTCGAAGATTTTGCCAAACTCACTCGAGCAGGACTGTTTAACACAAAAAACTTAATTGTGAAGTTAATTACCGAAATTGCATAGCAAGTAAGTCATCGGCAGCATACTTACTTCTCTCGCATCTTATATAACAACTTTGAATCGATAACTTAATAGCAATGCTCTGTGGGACTTAACAACTATTGTCTAGTATGACCCATGGAACTTAACACCTAATATCAAGGCTCCAGCCACAATTGCGTCTTATATTACAGAGGGGACGACTTCTGGCACTAGAGCTGGCTAATGTGAGACTTCCTGATATCAACAGCCGGGATCAGCCTTAGTTTTTAAGTGTCTTCCCTCTTCAAATTTCAAAATTATACAACATTAAAATAATTACTTGTAGTATATATTTGAATTGTTTTACAAGAATTTTGCTAGGACACATTTTCATTAACCCAATACTGTAGCGATGTTCTAAATAGTTATCGGTCTAAATATAGTCACCTTATCTTGTCTTGTAAACTGAAGTATGGCTTGAACTTTTAAACAATGTTCATGCTCAACAGGTTATTTTTAATTAGAGTATATACATTAAAATTCAACTGAGAAATGAGAAAGTTATCTATCATTCATGACCAAAGAGCCGGTTAGAGGTATAATATAAAACCATTCATATGATTTCAATTAACGGCTTAAATTTTTGGGATAGTTGGATCATGAAGGCCTAAAATGCAGAAATCTAAATCTCAAATATGGACATTACAAGACTGCAAATCACAAAAAGTTATGTATACTACCTCAGCAGAATGCTCCTCGTCCCAATTTTCAACCAGACTTTCCAAGACATACGGAGCATCATGCATGTCTTGAGAATATTCCCCCAGCATCCATATGAGAGCTGCCTTAGCCTTAGGTTCTTGGACATTGTTGCTACTGATATTCCCTACAACAGCAATACAATCTTGACTCCATTGAGGATATTTTCTTAGAAGATCTTTCACAAGCACCTGCATAAAATGAACTTCCGAACTGGTTACTCTATTCTACCATTACCAGGTCAAAACAATATGTCATGATTTTAACACGCGTTCATATATTAACATGAAGCGGTACAATATTACTCTTAGGCAAAAATGCCAGGGTATCTAGCAAGTATTTGTCATGTTTACCAGAGCTTCAGATGTAACATAGTCCTTTTCCATCTCCAGAAACTGCAGAAGCCGATCAACAATAGCATTGACATCATACTGCTGTAATGCTATCTTTCCAACAGCCCGAATTGATTCCCTTGCAATTGGGATGTCAACATTTGCAGCATATTCACATAATTCTGTCACTGTAGTTGGACACAAAAATTTCTTATATAAGCATTACCAAAAAGAAAGGGAACGAATCAAACCAGTGATCAAAACATCAAATGGAAAAATGCAATGGTCACAATTTCTCGCTCTCCAAATCCCCTTTTTTCTCTAGCACATTGGGGGAGTTACTTACCTATCTCATAGGTGTTACTTTCATTTGCAACTGCAGTCAGCATTTCAAGCTTCAACTTTTTGACATATGATGGCTCGTTATACTGGCAATAGAAGTGTTTGTAGTCCGAGGAAAATATATATGGTGCACGCATTACCAAGAGATGCAGGTGGCTTAGAATTGCATAAGACTGTTCCGGACTTCCTGAGCTCACTTGAGTTAAGAGAGGGGCTTTGATACGCTCATATACCTTAAACAAAAAGAAGTTGCATCAGAAATCACATTGCTTCTGGCAAGCAACCAAAGATGAAAAGATATAGTCAAAAATAACTACAAGATCAAACCAAAAGGTTTAAATAATGAAAATGAGTTTAAATAGGTTTCCATGTAATCAAGCTGAGCCTTATGCAAATATGGTTAAATAAGCTTGACGCTGATCATGAGTTGAAGTAAAATAGCCCCCTCGTTTGTTTAACAGTTTAAGCCCTAATATTCACATATGATATACTGAAATTATACATTTGTTCTCATACAAACAAACAAATTTTAATGTATAAGTGTATGGAAGAGTTTGTTTGAACTTATATTATGATATGAATAAACACTTGTATAAGTGTATGGAAGAGCTTATAAAATATTTTGTAATATGTCTATTACTATTTTCCACGTGTACCATGTATGAGCTCCACAAGATGGCTCATAGAAACAGCTTATACAGAGTTTATGTGGACTTCACTCTCATTTCCTCTTCTATGGTAAGTAAACAATTTATGCATAAACTCCTACATGATCAACACTTATTGAATAAGTATTTACTTAAGTTATTTACGCTGACACTCATAATTAATAGCAGGTTATGATGTAAAAAAAATAAAATACAAACCATACATAAAAACAAGATTTAAAAACACAGAAATGGAGCCAAATGAAAAAGTTATCAATAATTGAACTGCTCATGAGCTGAACAAGCCAATCATCCAAGTTGAATTTACTAAACAAGCTTTCCTATACTGCTCGGGCTTTATTTATCAATACAGAATCTATGGTGAACTGAGCCAAACTAGTTTCAACCAAAGGAACTCACAGATAGCTCAGTTTACTTGCACTAAGTCTAAGGTTAACACTACCCAGTTATGTGTCCATGTATGAATACCACAAGCATCGCCTTACAGAACCTTAAGGAACTGAGCCAAATTAGTTTCAACCAAAGGAACTCGCAGATAACTCAGTTTACTTTCACCTCTAAGTCTAAGGTTAACACTACCCAGTTATGTGTCCTTGTATGAATACCACAAGCATCGCCTTACAGAACCTTAATGCCAAATACATGTCCCCCGTGAATGATTCAGTGAGCTACTAAAAGTAAGGTCATATGGAAAAATAATCAACTGAAAAGTAAAGTTGTATGGAAAAATAATCACACAAACTATGTTGTAAAGAAAACAGGTAGTATAAATGATATTTTCACACATACACACAGATCAATACATACCTGCTGATGTACATCAGCCATAGATAAAGTCAAGTGCAGAAATACTTTTGTAGTTGCCAAGACAACAGCACCATTTGCATGCTGTAGTCTATCTTCAAGGAGATTCATTATATCAAATATTTCACTGTTATCTGATGGAATGTACTTGGCCACCAATTCCATCACAAGACATTGTGCCCATTCACTAAATTCCTTAATGCTGCACGTAGCAAACAAAAGAAACCGATAAGTTGTTGAAAAATTAGTATTTTTTGCAAGATACTACAGCTGCTTTTATCTCTTATGCCTGCCACAATGAGAAAGACATTTTATAGTCTAAAACAAACGAAATAAGCAATTAAGGAAATTAAAAATTCTTATCCACATTTGTGAAGTAACTATTCAGTCAACCAAATACTCCCACAATCATATTACCTAGAATAACTGATTTATAATTGTATGCAACGAGAAAGAAGCTAATATATTGTCAAAATGAGAAATAGAAAGGTGCAAAATAAATTTTAAATGGGAACCCCGGAGGAGGGTGGATTTGAAGCTTCAGTATATCTGAAAACCTAAATTATGCACCTCAGCTTTCTAAAGTAGTTCAAAGGATATTGGAAAGCATTGAAAAGATTACCGATTCAGAAGGTAATAAACAATTGGCTTGCTATGCAGAGTTTCTCTCTCCCTAGCTGCTTCCTCTGAGGTGGTTGACTCTAAGGTCCAAATTTCTTGTAAAGCAGACAGACAATTTGCAACTACCTGATGAAACAAACAAGATCATGTTTAAAAATAAAGAGCAGATCATTTGGCAAATGCAGTTATTTCAAATTTGTTAAATAGGAAGACATTTACCGTCCTGATATATATGTGAACAACAAATGAAAGGCAATAGAAAGAACAAAAAAAGGAACATTCATTTTTGAGGAACCTAAAATGGTAAAGGATATGGTAGTTAGAGAAATTGGAAGTTCAGCTTAAACATGTATAATTATTTCCCTTTGACAAGTGATGACGGATTAAACTCGCACATGACAAAAGAAACATGAATAAGAAAATGAGAACAGCTTCAATCTTTTATATTGTATCTTTTTTTTACGAGCTTTAATATTGCTTCTTTAATATTGAGGAAATCAGATATCTCTAATGAAGCTATAAAGAAGAAAATAGAAAAGTTCACAGAACATGCCGCAGGGCCTGATAATAGCATTGCTTACGACAGCATACAAAGTTGACATGCTCATCCAAATAATGTTGAGGAAAAAAAAAACTAAAAACGAGCCAATTTATAGTATAGAGTACAAATAGATGGATCTATTCTACAAGTGGTGGGTGCAATCAATCCATGTCCAGTAGAGGGCGATCGTACTATAATACAAACTGAAGAGTAGTTTCTGAAGAAATAAAGAGCCAAAGCTCCCAGCTACTTAGGTAACTACTAGCCCAAAGCACAAGCAGAAACATAAATGTAATATCCCCTACATTAACTCCCCACTCTATTTATATTCCTTTTATCTTTTCTCTCTCAAGTAACTACATCAAGAAACCGATTTACGTTAATTATACATTGTGCTATGTAGATTAGCTTGGTTCTAGGGGAATCTCTTAGCTCTAAACAAAGTTGATGATTAAGGGTGCGTTTGATTTGCTAAAAAACAGGGGACTAAACAGGACAACTTTTTTTCGTACCCTGTTTGATTTAGAAACGGGTCATGGGATTGGACAAGACAGGTAGCAAGAGACCGGACAAAAACAGGAATTCTTGTCCCTCGCTAAAAAACCATGAGACAATTTTTTGTCCGGGGTACAGACTATCAAAAATATCAAAATACCCTTTTTATTTTCCAACATAAAAAATATTATCTCTTTATCTCTCTCCAGTATAGTTTTGTCTTGTCCTGTACTATTTTCTCTTGTACTGTTCTGTCCAATACTAACTTCTTTACAAATCAAGTGCACCCTAAGTACATGCCTCCATGCAATAAGTGGTGGGAACGACCAATCACCATCCAGTACAGGGGAATTATACTCGAATGTAAAATGAAGTGTGGTTACAGATGAAAATAAGAGCCAGACCCCTCCATTTCCCAACTAAGGAAGTAACTTCTAGCCCAAAGCACAGGCCCAAAAAAATGTAAGCTCCTACACTAGCTCCTCCCTCAATTTACATTCATTTTTACCTTTTCTCGTTCCGGTAAAAGACTCCTCGAAGAAACCGATTTACATAAATCATTAGACTATGCAGATTAGCTTGGTTCTATAGGAATCTCTTAAACCTTCACAAAGTTGAACAGAACTGTTGTGATTTATCATATGTTGATGATTAGGTTACCGTAAAAACGCAATCCTTACCTGAGTATCCTGGTCATTGAGCATCAAATGCTTCAACGTTTCTGGAAAATCTGCATCAATACACGTGGAGGCTGATATATGATACAGTTTCAAAACACCAATTACTGCCACCGTCCTGACATAACTATTATTATCCTTCAACCCTGACCCTAAAGGCCCAACCAAATACTCCACCAAATTCGCCACTCGAAGTGAACACAAACTCCTCAATGCCAGTCCCCGAATCATTGGATCCTGATCCTTACAATCCCTTTGTAGAAAATTAATCGTCAAAAGAGCAAGATCCGGATTAACCTTAGCATAGTTTCCAACATACAGGTAACACATTTTCTTCAAAACAATGTCTGATGTTGCTGAACACATTACCATCTCACCAAAGAGAGACGAAACATCGATACCTATAGTCATGTTTGATATCACCTTCTTGTAAAGGTCCCTCTTAGAGTCGTCAGTACCCGGAGCTCGACTCCCAGCAAGCTGCCGTAGCTGTAATTTTAGATCAGATACTTCACTCTTCCTGGGTAAAATTAAATGTTAGGTCAGAACTCGAAGAACTATAACTATATGAGATAATTTTAAACAATCCACCACATGAACATAAGATAATTGCGATATCAATAATGGATAACACATTTCATATATAAGAAAACATAATATAAAATTAGTAATGGCTAAATGCACGAACTCATTGAAGTTAAAATTCAACGGCATTGGATCTTCAATGTTAATGAAAACCTAGAATTTGCGTATATGAATATAAGCAAATACGTGTTGTGATATAAAAACAAAGTTAGATGCAATTCCGTGTTTGCTAAGATCCAAAAAGCGGCAATTGCAATGCAATTTGTTCTATCGATGAGTCCAAATTGAAATTGTAGATCATATAGATGGAAAATTAGTGAGATGAAGATATGAGTGAGGGAACGGACCCGGACGGTTGCGACGGCGAAGGAGATCGATTAGATTGCGGTGGTGCAGGAGCCATAGCCACTGGAAGTTGACTTGCAAGCGCTCCTCGGGAAATTCTCGCCGTTTTTAAAGAAAGTAAGATCTAATCAACAAAGATAGAAGATGAAGATCGATAGTTGGAGTTTTTTGCAGTGATGATTATTAAGCTTGTACACTCACCTTTTTTTTTATTATCAAAAATGGCGAAAAAACTGTGAAAAATATATATAATTGAAAATGAAGATTATTATTACCTCTGCATATACGGTTTCGACGTAGTAGAAGCTGATGTGGCAAGATCTAATTGCTTTTTATTTCTCTTTTTTTACCCTTCCAGACCAGCACAGATCTGTTTAAGATTTTCAAATAATTCATTCTTACATATATTTTTTTAAAGAAAAAACTTAGCAACAATTCTTTAGATTCTTTTTATATGGTTCTTAACTAAATTCACTATAATTTTCTCGAGTCCATCTTTGATCCATTTAGACTTTCTCAATTTACCCCATTTCAAGTCCTAGATGTGTGACATGTGGAAAAAATAAAATCAATGGTTGTGATTAAAAGGTTTGGAAAAACAATTCCTTAATGACATAAAAAGTCTACGCGCTACTGTTGCAAACCCTCCTTCCTTTCTCTGATACTGATACAGATTCTAAATCAAAGCAAACATATGGATTTCAAGCAAACATATGAAGCAACTGAATCAAATTCTATGATACTGCAAAAATCCATTTGAATTTCTAAATCAAAGCAAACATATGAATTTCTAAATCGAATTCTCCGATACCGCAAAAATCCATTTGACTAGTTCCTGTACAAAGCAAAAATCACATATGGATTTCTAACAAATTCTAAATCATTTATTCTAACAAACATATGAAACAACTCTTCTTAAACATTATTTTTTATAAAAAACAGAACCTCAACTTATAAAAAATAATGTTTTTTAATTTTAATCCATTCAAAATTTGGAACAACCATTTCAGGTCCTGGTGGAATTTTTAAGGATTCAGAGCTGTAAAATCACCATTCTTTACAACCATCTAACGATGGCACTTTGAAGCGGCCACAACGGTGAAGAGAAAAGTTTAATTGAGAATGATTTAGGTGAGGTGATGTGGAACAGAAGGGGAAGAGTGCACCGGTGGATGGAGGGAGTGGTGCAGCGATGGCGACACCAGTGGGAAGGAGAGAGGCAGCTGTGAGATTTTGAGAGTAGGAAGAAGGTGAGTTTGCATCGGTGTAAGAGCGCGTAGGCTTTTTTTTTTTTGCAATTAAAAAACTGTCTATTCCAAACCTTTTAATCACAACCATTAATATTTTATTTTTTTACATGTCACACATCTATCATTCGAAACGAGGTAAACTGAGGAAGCATAAATGGAGCAAAGATGAACTCGATTTTCTCATATCCACAATTTTCTCATGGTTTGTTATATCCAAAAAAGTGTTTTTGTAGTTATAAGTCATACGAAAAGCACCTAGAGAACTGTACCTGAGTTTTGTTCTTTTTTAAATAGTTTCGTGTCTAGAAATCAATCCTTAAAACAAATAAGTAAGGAATCTATGATTTAAATATCGGTCTTTACATATATAAATGTGACAAACTGAGTTATATTCTCATAGACGACGGTTAAGTACATATATTCTTCCAAACGTAATAAAAACATAATACAAACTCACTTATTTATTATATTAAGGAAAAAACACACAAAAAGAAGTTAGTTGCACTTAAGATGCATATTAACATTTGCCAAAAAATTATCCAAGATAAAACAAATTATAATAAAAGTAATTCAAACGGTATGGGATAGCTTAATTGATTTGAGACGAGGGATAAAGAGTTGAATGTTTTAGTTTCATACTTAGGTGGAGTTAAAAATAATAATTTAACATTTAAAAAAAATAAAAATTGACATTATTAAAAGCATAAAAATACGAGATAGTTGGCTAAAAATACCTCACCTGGTCAGGGTGGTCAAAGAGGGATGGGGACCAAATGAAAAATTTGGAGTTTGTTGATTAAGTTGTGAGGTGTTTTAATAAGTTGCAGGGATATTGGCTCGTGAGAGAAGATGAGGTTCAAGGAAGAGCTCAACGAATGTAACCATGACATGGATGGATTGGGGGGTCGGGAAAACGAAGATAACAGTCAAAGATATCACGAGCTGAACGAGAAACATGCAATGTTACCAAATCAATAATAATTTTTTTGAATTGGTTTGGTGTTCGTTGGAGACTTTAGATTGTGCTTCTTTTGATTCTTTTCGGTATCAATTTGGACGAACTAATTTAGTTTTTTCAAAAAGAAAAAAGAATAAACCTTTGTAGAGTGCAATTTTGTGTGTTTTTAACTAGTTAATTGCCCCCAACCGCACCCCAATATGAACAATGTTTGCCCCCTTGTGCGCTCCCATCCTCAACAATATTGTATTCATATTGCAAAAGCATATTGTCGATCTTATGTGACAACCATATTGAGGTAGGACCTTGATTGTCATCTCTATCAAGCTCATGATCAAAATTCTTTAATAAGAAAAAAAAAACAGAATAGACATCAAAAGTACTTTATAATCACCATTTTAGAAAAGTTCAAAATTAATGTTCAAAAGAAAATCTCATCCACACATATTCAAGATAAAATTTTGATATCATAATTAAATTAAACGATACTTAAGATTGCAGATCAGGTAGATTAAAAATGCAAGTAAAAAAGAACGAAACCCTGATTGTGACAAGCAATATCAAAATAAACTTCAAAATGAAAAATAGAAAACACAACTAATTGAGGATCAATATGTATTTAACGAACATCACAACTAAAAATCACTTGATCAACTAAATTGATGGTCTATTCTTAGAAAAATGTACACAAATCCTTACCGAAGCAAAAACTCCCACTTGAGAAACCGACCGTATCGCGAGCAAAACACTCGTTGCTGAGATATTTCCACAACACCGCGTGTCTTCTCAACAGAGTGTGATATGGTTGTCCTTCATCTCCCAAGGTTATCCTTTTCCCTTTTCACAGTCTCATCTTCCTCATTTTCTCGCAGAGTCTATTCAACAAACACCTTAACCACACTATTAAACAAACCACCAAAATCATCTCTCACAACTTCAGAACCAAATCTAGAACCCATACTAACCCCTAAAACCGAACCCTTATCTCTCGAAAAACTCTTCATTCCTCCAAACACTCATGTCACTCACGACAACGCTAGAATCTTAAACGGTTCAAATATATTACTCAGTAACTACGCCAATGATGCTCAAATTATACAAGCAGATTTTGTCAAAAGCAGTGCCAAAACCGAAGACTGTCCTTCCGATGGTCTTCCTGAGTTCGCTCTTGTTGGTCGTTCCAATGTTGGGAAATCATCGCTTCTTAATTCTATTGTTCGCCGCAAGAAACTTGCTTTAACTTCAAAGAAACCTGGTCTCTTATTATTATTACACACTTTTATTCACTTTTTAATTTTTTTTTTCTTTCTAATTTGTGAAGTTTAATGTTGATTGTATCTTATTTTTTTGTAGGGAAGACGCAATTGATTAATCATTTTCGAGTTAATGATAGTTGGTACCTGGTTGATTTGCCTGGTTATGGGTATGTATGGTTTTAAGTTTTAACCTTACAGAGCAATCTTGTTTTATGTTACAAATTTAGGGATTAACATTGGCATTAGTGACCAATGTATTTGATATGAACATGTTAGTATGGTTTGCGAATATTGTTTGTGAATTTTGAGTGTCAAACATCATAACAGTAGGATTCCATTATTTATATAAGTTTGGAAATATCGAAGTTGTATTTGAGTCTCGCATTAACAAAAATTATTGGGCGGTTGGAATGCATATATGTATTTTGCCACCCTTATTTCATACCGTGAGCCAACTTTTGAGAGTGAGATTGAAACCTGCATAGTATCGGAACCGAATTTTGTAGGGCATATGAGAGTTGTACCTAAACCAACACTAGACGTGAACATGGGTATTGAAGTTGTATTTTAGTCTCATATTGTTAAGGTTCCTTGGTTGTGCAATGTATACATGTCTTTGTGCACCCTCGTTTTACGAGCTAAGTTTCAAGAGTGAAATTCAAGTTCACAGTCTTATGATTTTTATCAAACTATTTTTTTTGTGATGCGACTTGCACATTAGTTGTTGGAATGTGCAAGTTCTTTTAATGAGTATGACATTTAATTTGTGTCTAGATCAGTTTTTTTTTTTCTTTTCTTTCAATGCTAGTTTGTATGATTACTTTTTGTTTTCCTTTTCTTCAGGATAACTACTGATGAATAGTTTAATCCTGCTCAGTTTTGTAGAAAGCTGATGACGTTTGTAATTTATATGCTTTATGTTCTTTTCGTTAGGTATGCATCTGCCCCGCAGGAACTTAGAATGGATTGGGCGAAATTCACTAAAGACTATTTCCTTAACCGGTCAACATTGGTTTCAGTTTTCCTTCTAATAGATGCTAGCATTCCTGCTAAAAAGATTGATCTTGAGTATGCTGCTTGGTTGGGTGAGAATAAGGTAATGCATCAAAATTTTCTTCATTAGAAAAAGCAACACGCTGTCTTTTTTATTAATCCTGCACATATTATTTGATGGTTATGTTGTGACTTGTGTGGAAGGATTGATACGAGCTGAGCGACAGATTCGAGTTATTGCGATTTTATCTTTATATGCCCCTGTAAACAATGTGACAATGTATACCATGAGAAACATGTACCGAGAATATTAGTTTTTAATAATTTTTAATATAGTTATGGAAACTGAAATTCCTCACTTGATTTTAAGTTGATGACATCTTGGATCGGCTCGGCTGGTTCTGCTCATCTAGAAGCCTACAACCCATCTATGTAGAAGAGAAACGAAATACTGTCATAGTACATATTAGGAGTAGTCTTTATGATATACGAACAGATAAGGGTATGTTTACAACATATATTAGTCATCACAATTTAAATATTATGAACCAAGGTAAGCGTGGACCTTGAAGAAAAGTTAATTTTGAGATTGTAGAGAGCCTCTATCTAAATAGAAACAACGTCTAACATCAAACCTGTGTCACTCATGTTGTATTGAAAAGAGTAGTTCGTCCACACTAGGTTGGAAAATCATGCTGCAATAGCACTTGATGTACTCTAAATATCAGATCATAAAGGAGGAAAGCCTCTAGCGGTCTAGCCCTCTACTTTAAATAAGAACTTCCTTAAGTGGTTCACTTTCCATGCCTAGGCAGTATATGTAGCACATGCACTTTTGGTTGAAGTCGTGTTTGGATGTCTGGCACATTATTGTCTCGCACTCGAACGACATTACTTCAATGACTTTTATTTTTCTCAAATTACTACTAGTGTCTATGAGTCTATTGTTTGTGTGTTTCTGCTTCATAATGGCACTCCACTACTTGTCTGATGTTTAACTACTCAGCAGATTGGGGTTAATAATTTATTTTGGTAATTGACCCTGGTATAATTTAATTTTCCTATCAGATCCCAATGACATTAATCTTCACCAAATGTGACAAACGGAAGAAGAAAAAGAATGGAGGCAAAAGACCTGAAGATAATGTCAATGATTTTCAGGAGTTGATACATGGCTCCTTCGAAACTGTGCCTCCATGGATCATGACTAGTAATGTCACCCATCAAGGTCGTGATGAGATACTACTCCATATGGCCCAGCTTCGGAACTACTGGCTCAAGCACTAGTTCGTGACATTATGTTGTGGAAGTTGGGTTGTCCATCTTGAATACTTAAGGGAATAGTTGCAAGTTGTAGTGTAGACTCAATGTATCCAGCTGATGATTCAAATTTTAAGTTAATCTAATTACTCATGTTTATAGTAATAGAATTTACACTTTCTGTTCCAAAAATCATATGAAATGCATTTCAATTGCCACAACATATTAAATTCATCTATTTCACGATAGACTTGCCTAATTAAAAGCCAACATGGTTTACATGGGGTTCCATAAACCCTGCCATACAGGACCTGAATCAAGTAACAATTTGACATGAAATCAGGAAAAAGAAAATCATTTATACAACAAAAAATGTTGACCATACACACCTTTTTGATATTTTTGGAAAAAGTTGAAAAGACTTGTGAGTGTATTAGCAAACTCGGAAGTCAAATAGCAGTGCCATTTGTTAAGCAGATATTATGGACCACACTAAGGATATTCCTTTTTGCACCACTTCTTTCCCTAAACCCGGTACTCTCCTGTTTCTGATTTTTTTGTTCCTTTCAAAACATTCCTCTCCAATATCATTTTTACCGTTAATAATCAAGTCATTTAAATTATTTGTACATAGTGTAATAAGTAATAACATAAATCACTATATGCAATATAAATTCAACCCCATTTTTTAAGTGCTCCATATTTAATATCAAGGTCCAGTACAACTACAAAGTGATTGATGCACAATCTACACGATTGTTATTAACTACAAATTATTACTCTGAACTACCACTAAAATAAAAACATATAATGCATTTGTTAGACAAATCGGATTATGTTGTCATCATCAGATTAAAGATATCACTGTTTGACATATAGTTCAATTTAATTTAAAGCAATTACATATCCCTGACCAATAATAATTAATGACGAGATATGTTATAAGTGACACAAAAAAGTAGTCGACACTTGGAAGAGAAATTAATCCAAAAAAAAAATCCTTCTTGAAGATAGATGCATCATCGCTTGATAGCTCCAAAGTTATCTACAAAATTAAACAAAGGTTTTTGCGTGTGATTAATGTATATTGAATAATTCAAATTGACCATGAAGCTTAAATATACACATATTCATACCTGATAAGCTATTTCCTACAAATTATCAAACACCTCCGGATAAACAACATTGATAGTTGAGGTGCATGGATTGCCATCTTCATCCAAAATCAACATTTTCAACCCTTTCTTGGTGGTTACCCTCGAAACACCAACATACAACTGTCCATGTGCAATATTATAATGTTTGAGAGAGTGAAAGTGAGAATAGGATGAAATTGTGGGTATTTGAATTGTGAGCGGAGTTTGTCCTCTAATTTAATTGAGTGGAGTTTGTGACTTTAACATTAATACAATTGTTTTTTTTTAAAGAACATTAATACAATTGTTGATCACAACATTTATACCTACAATATAAATAGAAACATAAACTAAATACCTATAGCCTCATGTTTGAAGAATATGAAATTTTGGACTTAAATCGTATACTTATAGCCCCCCATGTTTAGGGAATATAAAATTTTAAACTATCATCAAATACTTATAGCCCCCATGTATAAGACATATTGATTTGTTTGAGGTTAGCGTTGAAAAATAGAGTGTTTGTATATTATTAATGAGAGTGGAAGACTGAAAATACACTATCCAGAGGAAGATTTTCTAAGCCTCCCGTGTAGTGTTTTACATTCTTATTATTTATTTATTCAGGCCCATGAATTTATATCCATTTTGCATATTTTCTTCAATATTTAGTTAACACAATCATATAATTGATTTAAGGAATATAAAATTTTGAACTACCATCAAATACTTATAGACCCTTGTATAAGAAATATTGATTTGTTTGAGGTTAGTATTGCAAAATACGGAGTGTTTGTATATTATTGAGAGTGGAAGACTGAAAATACATTGTCCAAAGGAAGCTTTTGCAAGTTTCCCGTGTAGTGTTTTATATTTTTTTTATTATTTAAACAGGGCCATGAATTTATATCCATTTTACATATTTTCTTCAATACGTAGTTAACTCAATCATATAATTGAAGAAAAGAAGAAACATAATTGAAATAGTATTTGTTATAGTATTTATATCTGATTATATCCATTTTGCACCTTGTTATAGTATTTGTGGTTTAAATAATTGAAATAAGTAGAGAAGTACGGTTTTGGTAACCCTCCTGTGTTTTTGGGTGGATTGAGAAATTATCCTAAATAATAGGTAAAAAAAAGTAAAATCATAGAGCAACGTTGAAAAAACCTTGTATCAGTATAAAGGCAAAGTAGAAAATAAAAAACCAAAATAAATCTCGTTGAAGAGTTCACCAAATCAATGCTTTAGTAAGAAAACAAAAATGTAAAGCAATGCTTTGAATCTAATGAATAAGCATCATTATATTAGGAAACAAAATAAGTGAAGAGAGAGTGCAAATAGAGTCTTCATTATTGAATTAAGATAGACTCTTACATGCATATTTTGCAAGCTTCTTAGGAACGGTTTTGGCAGATAACATATTTCATAAGCTAATTTCTAGCCTTACAACCGCCCTTGGATGAAAGACAATGAAGATCATTCATGTCCTAGTGTTTTTGTAGTTCATGAAATTTTCTATTTGCCTTTACTCATAAGTGTCTATCCATGCATTTCTTGAACTTTTCATCTATTTCATAGCAATTGATTATTCATATCTGTCATCTTTCGTGATTGATTATTCCTATCTGTTCTCTTCCTTTTTCTTTTTCTTTTTCTTTTTGGAAAAGGTAAAATATGGATTAAAAGACACTAAGCACAATTAGTGGAACAATGTGCAAAAAAACTAAATAATCTTTGTAAGTAAACCTCAATAAGGAATAGAAAGCACCAATTACATCACAACAAACATCACTAATAAACAAAATTATACCCTAATCATCACTTTTTGGTGGTGAGGTGTTTGATATGGCCACTGTTGAGGATGTGTGATTGTGCTTGATATGGGCTCTGTTATATATGACCTCATAATTGTTATCCGATGAAGATAAAGACCCTGAAGATTCATATGAAGAAACATGCCTCCTCCTAGGGGATCCTTTTGAACTATTTCCTCCAATAAGAATCATTCATAATAAAGAAAAGTAAACACAAAACTGAAACCAAAGTTGTCCAAGTTTGTATCTGCAATCTAAAAACAAATACATGAAGTAAGGTTTATATAACTTGGCTGAGGAATCAAAGAAGAATAACCAAAACAGGACAAAAGGCTAGCAATTATTCAATCCATAATTGGATAGCAAAATTTATAGATCATAAGACTAAGAAGAAAGAGAGTGGGACTTGTTCATACTAACAAAATATGACAATAAATTATTTCATCAAGAGACAAAATCATTATTAGACAAAAGAACTATAATTTAAAGATTTCCAATACATTTATCAAACTGGGGAAAAGTTTATGAATTACTATTAGATACTTTCAAAATGAGTCTAAGAAAAATTATATATAGTAATTTGAGTTTGATAAGTTGTATGCCATTTCTTATTAGGCTTAAATGCACTTTTCACCCCCTATGTTTTAAAAAGTTGCGATTTTGGCCCCCTTTTAAAAAAATGGATATTTTGACCCCCTAACTTTTGGACCTCTTTTGATTAGCTGATTTTGATGGAGATTATGACAATTCCCCAGTCTTTGATGGTGTAAACTGACATCCAAGGATGCTGATAAGTGGAGTCCAAACTTGCATGGTGTCCAA
>Ga0315914_1005175_pt1 | contig 19127 bp, 9 predicted proteins | sample MpolenodulesMG_FD_203920 | JGI IMG/M metagenome (GOLD analysis project Ga0315914, IMG submission 203920) | Medicago polymorpha root nodule microbial communities from Los Angeles, California, United States - elongated nodules | ecosystem: Host-associated > Plants > Roots > Nodule | place: USA... | reverse complement strand
TATATATATATATATATATATATATATATATATATCCGCAATTGCTTGTTCGTCACCTACCTACTCCAACACTCTAAATGAATAAAACAAGTTAGGATGAGAAATGAACGAAGAATCCAGTCTCCGTATCAACGAATACCAAACTCCACTCACCACCTCAAAAAAGAAAAGAGTCGACGTTTCGCCATCCCCCTCACACAAAGCACAAAAATTTGGAGTGTCCGGGAGAAGAATATTACGCTTAACAAGATTAATTCTCATCGGTATCCGATCAAGAAGTTACCAAGAGAACGTCACTACTTTTGAAGGAGCCGATCCTTTTCATAAGTAGCCAAAAACACTCTTCTCAATATCACCCATCTATCCTCCCACACAATCAATCTTTTGAGCCTTCACACCCAAAAATTATCCACATGCGAGCACGAAAAACCTTCCAGTAGATCTACCTCCCAAACAAACAAAATCTCCGCCAAGAGAACTCGAAAACCCAAACTCCATCTTTCAACACCCGCATATCACTCACACTAGCTTGTTGATGGTTGGAAATTGCATAAAGTCTTGGGAATTAAGTATGCAACGATAAGCTTACCCTCCAAAAGCTAGTACGCCCTCCAGTCCCCAATTTCCTTACCACCTCTGAAATAAATCAATTCGACCCCACCCCATCTACCATACAAGAGCTAGATCCTTCCACTATCTAGAGGCATACCAAATTACCAAGGCCACGACTCACCTCCCAAATCCAAAAAGCTACCAATACAGCTTCCATACTTTTCCACTAACACCTCTTTGTAAATTGGAAAATCACTTTGAATCAATCGCCATCTCCATTTTATCAATAAACTCAAATAGACAACCCTCACACCCCTCACACCTAACCCTCCATTTGACTTCTCTATTAACATGTGCAAGCATTTTAGGTATTAGAACTTCTCCATTATAGTAAAGCCCATACATTTATTTGAACTAATAAGCTCCTATAAGCTAGAAACTAATCCAAAGTGTGCCCAATTTTCATGCTTAACACTTCTTTCAATGTAGCATTAGAGCCTGTTTGGACTAAGTTATTTCAGATCATATACTAGCATAGACATTTGAGAGGGTTTGTGGAAACAACTTATGACATCTCTCCATAAGTTGTTTTCAGCTTATTTGCATAAGCTCTATGGGATAGCATGAAAATAGCCTATAACTTAAACGAAAACAATTTGACTTTATGTTATCCTTTGTTATAGAAATGGGTTACATATAAACACTTATGTGATAATAAAAATGGAAGACTTACAGCAAGAATACAATGGTAGAAGTTGTGTGATATATCTCTAAAATCCATTAAAGTTTGACAACATCAAATCCTACTGCGGCGGTGCCGGTAAGATGAAGAGGCAGAGAAGGCGGCGCCGGCAACAGAAAGGGAAGAGGCAGTGATGGGATGATGAGGGAAGAAGATGGAGGTTGCTTTAGAGAAAGAGAAAGAAACTCATATTATGTTTCTTTTATTAAATAAATTACTTATTATTTTTAACCTTTTAATCCCAACATTAAATTTGTTTTTTTTACCACATGTCCCATAAAATTGTTGTTGACACATATGATAGGGCTGAAAAACACATATAAAAGACAAAAATACCCTCTCGACAGTTAACTATCGAAATTAAGAACCGGCTGCAGTTAATTGCCGATGAAAAAAGGGAAGAAAAAAAATAAAACCTCCATCGGCACTTATGCCGAGGAGCTCAAAAATGCCAAATTTTTTCCCTACTTGTTGGCTAGCGTATATATGCGTGGTTTCCATCTGTTTGTCCTGGAATCGAAACTTAAGTGCCTAAAGGTCACAACATACTATTATAACTTAACTGTCAAATTCCATTTGTTGAGCTGTAACTTTTTTTCCCTCTTTTGCCTCTCAAGGTCACAAATAACGGCTAAAAGTAAGAAAAATTATCTTTCTTTAGTGCTAGTCTTTTGAGGCATGGTTCACAATCCTTACCTACCCTCGCAAACAAATATTTCAAATTCAAAGTTTAAAGCTAGCTTACCTATAAATTGAGGATAATCAATTATTATATCCTACATCCTCAACTAAATTAACAATATCTAGAGGACATGTTTAAGTTTCTAAAGCTACACATTTTCTATATATCTTCTACTGTTTCAATTTCTAAATGAGGCACTTAAGTTTCAGTTAACACATATATACGCTAGCTCAACAAGTAGGGAAAAAGAATTGACAGTTTTGAACTCCTCGGGACTTAAGTGCCGATGGAGGTTTTTTTTTTGTTTTTCTTTTTTTCATCGGCAGTTAACTGCCGAAAGAACTTCGGTAGTTAACTGCAGTCGATTCTTAATTTCGGTAGTTAACTGTCGATAGACATTTTTGTCTTTTACATGTGTTTTTCAGCCCTATCAAATGTGTCAACAACAATTTTCCACATCTATACATTGAAATGGAATAAATGGAGTCAAATGGAGGAAAGACAAACTCATGTTTAATGTACTAAGATTTGAATATTGTTTAACCAATATTTTTATTTTAACAAAAAGTTTATATGAGTTGGACTTTTGATTTCACAATGATCAGAGTCGATCTTAATACTCAAAAAACATTTACAAATGTACCTATATAAAACAACCGCTAAAAGGTCCTCACATAAACGTAAAAAATTGAATCGACGATATTGAGTGAGTCAACTTTTTACTAAATCTATATTTATATGTAAAGCTTTGAAGGGACACAAGATTTTGAGATAACATTTGCACTTCCAATTTTATTGTTCATTTAAACTATTATATTTGTAATAATATCTCTTTTTACTTGATTATTTAAATTATTAATTAAAAAATTTAAGTTCCATCAAAATTTTAAAAACACCATACGTTAGGAATTTAAATTATTAGTTGAATTTTTTTTTTGATTCGAAATAGAATAGCAAAAGCATCACTACAATAGAAACAATTTTTTTTTTGAAATAATAGAAACAATATTTTGACAAAACTAAAATAGCTTATTTTAATCATATTTGTCAAATATATTTAATCATATTATATGCCAAAATGTATATCACTTCTATATTCAATTAAACGCAGCAGAAAAATGGATAAACAAAGATATTAGTACCCGTTTTTTCGTTAGTGTTAAGAAAACAAGTACTCTTCAATACTTTTAAAGTGTCATTTAATTAGCATAATCTTTTTCTTATTTAACTATCATTTTACAGGAGCGTGGCACCCTCTGGTATAGGGTCCTTTGTGCCCGATATAGAGAGGAGGGAGGGCGGCTTTGCTGCTCTCGTAGAGGTGGAGGATCAATATGGTGGCAGACTATTTTAGATGTTAGGGATGGTGTGGGTCAGATTGATACAGGATGGATGTCGGATAATATTAATCGTCGTGTAGGGGATGGTGTGTCCACTTTGTTTTGGGTCGACCCTTGGCTAGAGGGGAAACCGTTGTGTAATCTTTTTACGCGTCTGTATGAGTTAGCGGAGAACAAATTGGACACGGTGGCTGAGATGTTTGCGAGAGGTTGGGGGGTTAACGGCGAAACGTGGAAATGGCGTAGGAGGCTTTTTGCTTGGGAGAAGGAGTTATTGGGGGAGTGTATTGTTCGTCTATCTAATTTCTCTTTGTAGGGTGACCGCGCCGATAGATGGATTTGGACGTTACATGATTCTAACTGTTACACTGTTAGTTCTGCTTATTATTTTTTAACAGACATGGAGATTGATAGGCATCAGCAACATAATAATAATTACAGGTTTTTATGGCTGAAATCGGTGCCTCTAAAAGTGTTAATTTTTGCTTGGCGCCTGTTTCTCAACCGGATTCCTACTAGAGACAAACTTTTTCACCGGAAAGTCTTGCTTGTATCTGAACAGGGTTGTATTGCTAATTGCGGTATTAATGAAGACAGAGAGCATTTATTTCTTACGTGCGGTTTCTTTGGTGGAGTGTGGAATATCATTGCGGATTAGGGGTGTTCAAAACCGAACCAATCCAATAGGAAAACCGCAAACCGAAACAACCCAAACCGAAACCGCAAAAAACCGCATTTGGTTCGGATGTAATCAGATCATTTTCTTGCTCAACCACACGGTTTGGTTTGGTTTGTGGTTTTCATTTTACCAACTGAACCAAACCAAACCAAACCGCAACATAAGAAAAATCTTAATTAAACATATATACTCATAGAAACTCAATGGAAACTTTTATTAAATTACATACTTTTTCTCTTGTTAGATTCCTTCTTTGCTTTTTATTTAAAATCTTAGTCTTTTGCATTTCTTAGAAAATAGGATTACGTTTTGTCCATGTTTTTAACTTGGTCTATGTTGTTGGAAACATTGTAAAATGAAAATAAAATTGTAATATTTGATGAAATTTAAAACATTGTTGAAAAATATGTTGTGTTTTAACTTTTTAACCTGATTTTAATGTTGGAAACAAAAAATTTATCGTCTCGAAAAAAACCGCATCAACCGATCCAACCCAAACCGCATTAGTTTGGTTTGGTTTGGTTTGGTTTGGATGTTATTTTTAAAGTCAACCGAACTAAACCAAACCGCATACTTTTTTATCTTGCGGTTCAGATGACTTTTACTTTCAATACCGAACCAAACCGCACCGCGAACACCCCTAGCGGATTGGCTTGGTTTTTCGACAACTTTCCATTGTCACTTCTTTGAACATTTACATCATTTTAGTGGATTGAGGGGCTTCTCAAAGAAGTCAATCGAGCCCATGCATATAATTTGGTTGTCAGTAGCTTGATCAATTTGGAAAGAACGGAATAATAGAATCTTCAAAGGAAAGGAGGATAATGTGCTAGCGTTAGGTTAAAGGGCAAAGCTTCAGTATTTTTGGTGGTTAAAATCGAAATACGCTAATTTTGATTTTGACTACCAAGAATGGCGGTGGAGTCCTTTAACTTGCTTAAACACAATTTTCTAGCTTGTTGTTCCTTGTTGTCTTTGTTTTTTTTGCGCCCTTTGGCTTGTACAGGATTGATTGTGCTCTTTTGTGCCTAGGCTTTCTGGCACACCTTGTGCTTTAGCGCCTAGAGTTGTTTAATATATATTCCATTTTGTTTTCTTAAAAAAAAAAACTATCATTTTGATAGTTTAAGGGTAAGATTTGTAAATTATATATTTTTTCAATTATTTCTACTTACTTTTCAATAAAAATATTTAATGCCGTGTATTTGGAAAATTAAGGTTGTTTTCCTTAAACAAATTTTGTTTTGTTCTATGCAAATTTGAACTTCCTCAAAACTAAATTTCGTTCTCAATTATAATAATGGTCCCATGCTATGGAAAAACGATCTACCAAACAATCGATTCATTTAATACCTTCGAAGCAAAAAATTGATCAATCAAAAATGTGCTATTTATCTTGCAAAGTTTGACAAAGTAGTATCAACATCGGGCATTCTTCTGGTTTTGTGCTGATTTCCATTTTTAAATTGCTTCTGGTTAATGGTTGTGACACCAAGTGTGTTTGCTTTAGAAGTGGGGTTTATTTCTAATGTCATCTATGCGTCAAGTCTGTAGGAACCATGTGTGTTTATTGGTTGACTGATTTGGGTGTATAAGGTGTTGTTAGGCCTACGACCTCTTTTATTTCTTTCCTAACTTTGCATCTTTTTATGCAGGTGCTTATGCTGCCTATCATCTAATATAATTTTATTTGGCTTTTTCTTAAGAAGAAAAAGTTTACGAGTAATTTATGCGGTGAGCTACTCAGAGCCTTGCGTCAAGCTCCTAACGGAAACCGGCACAAATCTTGATTATCGTTGCAGCAATGTTGGCCTTGTGACACTACACATTGCAACGAGGTACGTATAGCCCCCACATGCAAAGCTCCCGGAGCTTGACACTTCTCCCCGAGCTTCGTCCCTCATAGTATAAAGAAATGATATTTGTACAACCATTTTGTGACAAATTTTTGACAAATTTCTCTCTTATACTTATATTATGTTATTATCCCCTCTCTTCTTTTCTCTCTTCATTTTTTTTGACCAACAAAAAAGGAGAAAAACAAGATTGTCACCAAAGTTGTCATTAAATGGATGTACAAATATCATTGTTGATAGTATATGGGGACAAAGTCTAAATCTATTCATAAAAAATCGTAAAAGAGTTGTTATTATCATTATTTTGTTAAATAATAAGTTCCATTGACAATTGTGTTATTTAAATATCGAATTATTCAGACCACGTGTAACACTATTTCTCTTTCTTTTTATTTTCATCATTGTGATTTAAGCGCCGGTGTCCATGTAAGCTATAACTTTTTTGGGATGAGAAAATTTTGATGCGAGAACATGGGATTTCAACACATGAGAGAGGAGAACTAGGTTGAGTACTTCCTATTTCTTTGAACGAGTAAATAAGGAAGTATTAATCATCTTTTGGTTCAGGAAAAGATCCTTCATTAGACGAGGAGTTTTGAAGGGCAAAAAATGTTTCTTCATCGGCAACGCTCTGTTCAGAATAAAAAGATTATAGATCTCCTTCTAGAAGTTGGTGAGAGTTGATCAATTTTGCGGCTTTATTGGGAAAAATATATCTATTCATTTGAGATAAAATAATTTTATAGTTACTGTTTACCAAAATAATGAGTAAACCAAAAAAATAAGACCTATCTAAAGGTATCTTACAAAGTCAAAGACAAATTTAGTGGTTTAGTCGCAAACAATTAGATATTGCAAAAACTATACTATATTATATAAAGTGGAAATAAAATTAAAGGCACCTAAACATCTATGATTATTTGGAAACATATTTGTTTAAATAGTATTTAAGATGTTAAATAATAATTTTTATTAATGATGATGATAATAATAATAGGCTAAGGAAACAAGGAGAACAATAAAAATAGAGTATGCCAAATTACGAAATTAGCCAAGCCCAATAGCTTAAAAAATCGACTCCTAAAGCTTTCTCAAATCGGACTTCTAATAAAAGAGAGAATTGTCATGCACACTTTGCAACATATATACACCAATTTCATCCACTATTTTTTATATTAATAATATTAATACCAAACCTTAATGCTGCATCTTTACAACATACTATATAATAATATATAGCTAGATATTGGCAAACCACTGCATTCAGAGCCAAATCTTCCTGTTAATTTATATACAACATCTTGCACCAATGGCCAACAAACAATGTGTTGATCCATACACTAGACATTATAGAGGTCCCAATAGTTATTGCTGTGATGATTAACTCATCAAAATGCTGTGATCTCATGAGACTATCGGCTATGGCTGGCTAGAATGCTGTCTACAAAATAATAAAAGAGACAGAAAAATGAGTATGTTATGCTTCAAATAATTTAGAGTTTAATTATTATTATAAACAAATTTTATACAAAATTCAATCATATTCATTTTAATGTATTATGTTACAGGCGTAAGCGATTTTTAACAAGTAATATTGCCTCAAAAAATAATATACTATTTAAATATGATCGATGGTATTATATATAGATTTTAATGACTTTACTGTTAGTATAAAAAAAGTTGTAAAAAATAAATAAAATGACCATCAGTATTTCTCCTTTCTACAATTTAAAAAAAAAACGTTAAAGTGAAACTAATATGATTAAATGTTTACATTCCTTTATAAAATGAGTAAATGTTTATATAACAGTTTTTTATATTATTGATGAGTAACCTATATTATATACACACTATCAAATACTAGTAATTTTTTTTTCTTACATTATTATCTTATACTCCAATATATTTGACCCTATTTTATGATGACTTTAAGATGGGTACTTATAAAAATGGACCAGAGTAGTAATTTAACTTTAATGAATGGAAAACCATGCTAGAAAAAGACTATATGACGATCCACGACAACAAGTTGAAGTGTTATATATTAGAAAATGGCATGCATATATACTTATACTTACTCTATGAAATCTTTCCAATAAGTATCATTTGCTTCCTCATCCATGAAATCTCCCCAAGTTTCAAATGTTGTGGAAGAAGAAGTGTTACAACACTGATTGTTTGCATTTATGATGTTTTCTTCGCCTAGATTAACTGGCACTAAACGTTGAGTTGAAACCGGAACCAGCTTTGGAAGCGATTTCGATGATAATATTGTGGAAGAAACATCTGTGGAACCAATTTGTTCATCAAACTTCTGTGAGTACTCACATTCCTGTGATAACTGCTGAATTATTTGAGAAGAAATGTCAGTGTTGGAACCATGATGAAAGTTTTATATGTTATTATTAAATTTCAAAACATCATATCAAACTTTGTGGGCAGGGGGCGGATCTGGACTTTCAATACTAGTAGGACAAATTGTAGCCATTCTTAAAAAAAAATGTAACAACCAAAATTATAAAGAAAATAATATATTTCTCATTTGTTGAGAATGAACTAAAATTATATCATTACTAATTGTCCTAAGAACATCTCTATCTATATAGGTTACAAAAGATGTCAAATGCTCTAGCAGAATACACGTGCATACGGACGGGTGAGCGCATTGTGCTATTTTTTTGGAAGCAAGTCGCAATTGCATAGAAATTATAAAAAATAAAATCTATGTATTGGTATATGAATAAAAATATAGACATATGTTAAAACCTTACAAAAAATTATTTTTGTATTAACTATGAGTAAAAATATAGACATGTGTATAAATTAAAAAAAAAATGATCCTCATATTAATATACAAGTTAAAATATAAACACATGTATAAATAAAAAAAATAGGTTCTCTTATATGAGTAAAAATATAGACACATGTATAAATTACAAAAAAAAAAATATGTCCTTGTTCGTATTAACATATGAGTAAAAATATAGATGGATGTATAAAGATAAAAAAAAAAATTAGATGTCCTTGTCCTTTACTAATATATGAGTAAAAATATACTTTGAATCTATCAAAAAAATTATATATATATATATATATAAAAAAAAATTGGACCTGAACTGGTGTGGCATTTGCCACACCATGCCCTGTTCAGGTCCGTCCCAGTTTGTGGGGCAATGAATTATGTAGTCTTATATCATAATTGGGTTATTGTACATGTTAATAAGTTTAAAGTAGTTAATTTGACTTAGAAATTGTGCATTTTATATTAAATATGTAACTTTTTAATAAATAATTGTTGTTTTTTAATAAAAAGTTACTACTTTTAGTTGCTTTAACATATGCAATATTGTACAGATTAGACAAATCCATCATAATTTATTGGATTTTGCTAATGAATATCCTACTAAGGACACTCTTTAAGGATACTTAATTAAGAAATGAGTATTTTTAACGAGTGCCCTCGAGACACTAGTTAACATTTCCCATTGAGAAATTATTCATTGAAAAATATTTCAATTTTCGATGTAGTGAATACGCAAATTTCCATAAAAATTTACTATCCAAAGTCCTTAAAGAATGTTATTAGGACACTCGTTAGCATTTCCCTTATTTATATCACAATTGCTCACAATATTTGCAGCACTCAATGTTATCTATTGTAGATTATTAAGAAGGTCTAGGTGATTCTACCCCCATTTGCATTACCTTTTTCTTCAAATGTGTGTTCCAAAAACTCTTAATTTCATTGTCACTCCTTCCTGGAAGATGTGTTGCTATAGCTGCCCACCTTATAGCAACAAAAATAAATCAAACATATTATATATTCAAAATCAAATCACAAAATAAACTTTATTTGCATATTTAATACCATACATACAAGATTGATTAATTTGTACGGAGAATGTTAACCAATGACCTCCGAAACACTAGTTAAAAAAGCAAAACAAGTAAGTTTTTATGACAAAATAGTGTAATTATTATTTCATTAAAAATAAAACTTACATTTTAAAGGCAAACTTTTCATTTGAAGATCCTTTAACTAGTGTTCGGGGCACTGGTTAACCAAACTCAATTTGTATATCAGAATAACATGATAGTTTTATGGTATGTTTGTTAGATATTATAAAAAAAAAATTGAGTTTTTTTTACTGTTGTAGTAAAAAGTTTGAGTTTGATATTTAATAATTTAGAGATTAATTTTTTCAAAATCAAAATCATTTTTAAAAAAAAAAAGAATTCAACCATGACTTTTAAAATAAACTACTCAAAACAATTTTTTATTTGAAACAATTATTAAAAAAAAAAATTCATCAACCACCTAGTTTTTTCGAAATCCGTAACAAATGAATTAAAACCAAACAAAAAAAATTGTACTCCCTCTGTCCTTTAATAAGTGAATCTTTAAAAAACATTGTCCTAAAATAACCGTTTCATTTCACTTTTCAATATAATATTAATTACTTTTTTTAAATTATAACCTTAATTAATACTACTTTCATCACTTCTAATTCAATATATTCTACTTTGCATTTATGATAATCGTAAATGCACAAATTCTTGACAAAACACTTAAAACCATTTTCCTCTCTCATTCACTAATACATTTTTCTTAATAAGTGTGAAATGAGCAAAATGTACACTTAAATAAACAAACAACTGTTAATTCTTTCTACTTAACATCAGCAATACTATAATGAGAGTCCATTTGATGCAATTTTTTTGGAGACAATATTTTTTAAACAAACTAAGATCACTTTAGAAGTTTTAATTCATATTTACAGGAATTTAAAAAAAAAAACTAAAACAAAATCTATAAACTACTTCAAATTGTCTAATAGTAATATGTACTGCTAATTTACACCAATCTAAAAACACTGGTGTAAATTAGCAAACTATACCCATTTGCTTTTAAAAAAAAAAAAGAATCTTCGTTATTAGAAGTCATTTAAATTTAAAGGGCGGTTGGGTCAATTTAACAATATTATTCAAAACAATAATATATATAACGTTTGCATTACTAGCTTCCGTACAATTATAACGTCATTAAGAATAGTTTTTGTTTTTTTTTGTCTGAAACAAGCCTGATTGCCTTTTCCGTACAATTATAACATTAAGAACAGTTTTTCTTAAGAGAACAATCCTGATTGCCTTTTCGTTAAAAAAAAAAAAACATGATTGCCTTTAAAAAATTGTTCATTTTTATAAGGAAAAAAGAAATAGTTTTGATGCATGAAAATGGTTCTGCAGATTTATTTATAAAAAAAAATAGTTTTAAGGAGACAAAATACCTATAAACCTACATGCTTTAAAAACATGAAAAAATAGAGACTGATGAAAACTTTTTTGCACGTAAATTAGTGAGGTTGGGTGAAAATAATCCTGGTATTTATATATGTATATCCTTCTTTTTGTTTTTTCATCTATATGTATATATTTTTGTTGCAAGTAAAACAAATTTTTTGTTGCACTTCAAAATGACATTTTGGTGTATACCTTACTATTTTGACTTTTCCACTCACGGTCGGAATAGCTTCTTCTACATGATTTTGTACAACAAAAAAAATGCTTCTTATACATGTTAATGTTACTGCCATTTTAGCTTTTTTGCATGATCCCCTTAATTTTCTAATTTGTTTGATTCACATGGGTTAGCGAGTTAATTAAGTAGCGTCATTGCGTTGAGGTTATTCATATAAGGATGGATCCTTGATCCTTCTAATATGCATGGTCTCTGTCTAAATTTGAAGTTGTTTTGATTAGCTTATCTTGAAAATCATTTTTGATATAATAGTTTTACTTTTATTAATTATGATAAATAAAAACATGAATAATTCTGATTATTTTTAAAAAATCTCTTAAATTAATGAATAACAAAATCATTTTTTTATAATCAGACCGTGAATGAAAGGAATAACAATGAAGCTTACTTATTTCCATGAATTGAATGTAAATTGATGATAAGATGCTCTTCTTCATCAGAAAAGTTTCCATGAACTAATTTTTTATCTTCTTCTGGACTCCATGGACCCTTCTTCAAACCACTTTCATCATTGTTTGGTGTTGCCATCATCTCTCTGCACTTACATATAATTTTTTTGATTCAGTTAGAATTAGATGATTGCATGCATGACCAAAATAGAAAGATTCATAAACATCATTTGAAAACAATGCAAGTTGTTAAATTTCAATTAGAGAAATATAACAAAAACCATTCATGAATACAAACTTACTCTATTAAATTTTTCCTATAAGCATCATTTGCATCCTCATTCAAGATATCTCCCCTAGCTTCAAAGCTGCTGGAAGAAGGATTAAAATTTATCATGTTTTCTTCGCTAACCTTAATCGGTGAACATTGAGGCGAAACTGAAACCAGCTTTGGAAGGGAATTCAATGATGATATTGCAGTAGCAACATTTGTCGAACCAATTTGTTCATCGAATTTCTCAGAGTACTCACATTCTTGTATTGGTCGTAATTGCTGAATAGGGGCCTCAAAATTTTGCAAATTAGGCTGAATTATTTGAGATGAAAAACCAATATTGGAACTTTGTAGGTCATTATTAGAGTGAATATTATTAAATTCCAAAAGATCATTTATCAAACTTTCCTGGGGAAGTGAATATTGTGACCTTAGATCATTAATGTCAAAATTGGCTACAATATTTGCAGCATTCAATATTATCTGTTGTAGATAGCTAGGAAGGTCTATGTAATCTGTTCTTGGCCTGTGTGTCACCGGATCTAACCCCTTTTGTATTAGCTTTTTCTTTAAATGTGTGTTCCAAAAATTCTTTATTTCATTATCAGTCCTTCCTGGAAGATTTCTTGCTATAGCTGCCCACCTTATAATTATATATAACAACACAAATAAGTTAACCATATTCAAAATGGTATCACAAAATACGGCTTTATTTGCATCATTCATTACTATACATACAAAATTTATTTATACTAGTGAAAAGACGTATGGTGTTTTTCTATGAAATTTTAATTTTTATTAAAAGTATAAATATAAATGATTGTTGCTTTTAAATTATAACAAATAAAACTAACTTTGTTTATCTATTTTAATAAAACCAACAATATAAAAAAATATAATCTAAATTCTTATCTTTTAATGACACCAACAACAATCATTGTTATAGAAAAAAATTGGTTTAGCGTATAATTGTGATAATGAAAAAGTCAGTCCAAAATCTTATATATATACTCGATCTAGTTTGTTACATTGTTTAAAGCATAAAAGAAAAAAATGGACATATATTCATATTGTGTTTATTACATTTTTTTTTTAATTTTGAATGCACTCCCATCAATTATCTTTTTTTTAAAAATAAAGGATAAAGAAAAAAATATTGATATATCGTGGACCATAAATATTAAATTTGTTACACTTTTTTTTAATATTTAACAGAACGGTTATAAGGTCAGTTTTGAGGGCTAAGTACTCTTGTACTTCTCTCATTGTATCAATAAATCAATTTGGTGTTAAAAAAAGTTATAGGGGTAGTTTGTTAAAAAATTTAATTTTGATATTCAATAATTTTTTTTCGACAAACTTTGTTATTCAATAATTTATAAAAAAAAAATTTGATGTTATTTTTAGAAATATTGAAGTAACTTTGTGTATATTCCTTAGAATGTACCAATACTTGATGAATTTTTAGAAAAGTAATATACAAAAATTGATAAATTTGTATGAAGAAGAGGAACTCACAAAAGTAAAAATAACCTTTACTCAAAATAAAAAAAAAGTAAAAATAACCTTTCTAAAAATATCAATTTTTGTATATTCCTTAACAAATAAACAAGTCATGAGTCAAAGAAATAATTGATGAAGCTTGCTGCCCCTCAAAAAAAAAATTAAAAAAATTAGGAAGCTTACTTATTTCCAAGAGTTGAATGTAAATTGATGATGAGTTCCTGTTCTTCATCAGAAAATTTCCCTCTTTTAATATCAGGACTTAAGTAGTTTGTCCATCTTAGCCTACAGCTCTTTCCACATCTGTTTAATCCTGCACGCCTTGGAAGATCTCTCCAACATCCAGGACCATGTTTCTGAATGTGATCTACTAATATTTTATCCTCTTCTGGACTCCATGGCCCCTTCTTCAGACCACTTTGACCATTGCCTGGTATTGTCATCATCACTGCACTTGATTACAAGAAAAATTTTTTATTGTACATCAATAAGTTTGATTTATAATAGTAGATGATTTGCATGCATGGCCAAAATAGAGGTGGAATTGAGGATATAAAACTAATGAACATGTACCTTACACTTGCTTTTTTTTTTTTTTTTTTTTTATTTTATGAAGGATTACCTTACACTTGCTGTTTATAAGGTGGCGATGCTTTGCTCTTAATTTATGACTTATATATACATGCGTTGTTGTGATGGAAAATTACAAGTTTATCCATATATACGAGGAGTGATCAAATTACATCGTTCAATATCATTTTACTCGATATATATTTTTCAAATTTAACCGTTCGATTGTAAGTTCAAATCATATAGATCATCCAAGTAAATTAAATTTTACATAAATAAAAAATAATTTGATATGTTTAAAAATGGATTACACAATGTTATTATTATTTTTATTTTTAATTTAAGAAGATACACATAATATGTTTTTTTTCCTTCTATTTTTCCGTAAAAAAATGATCTATTTATCTATTATTATCACTTTCGTCTCCAATTTGTAGTTAGGGGTGAAAATAGGCTAAGTTGAGCTTTGTAAGACTTAATCCTAGCCTACTTCAAAAATGATAGGCATGAGCCTAGTCTATTACCTGTCATACATAGACTTACTTTTAAGGACTGACCTAACATTTTTAGCATTTTTAAATGTCTGATGAAACCTAAAAGCCTATTTAAAAGTTTATTTTACACTAAGGCTTAACAACATCAATAAACCGACTACTAAATAGGTCAAATCTTATGAAATTCTAAATCACACGAATAGGTCTCCGACTAAATAATAAAATCGTAGCAAAGTCTAATCACACCGATATACATGTTACCAAATAACGAAATCATATGAAGACTTGAGTTTATGAAGAAAAAAAACTTCAACAATATCAATAATGGAGGTTTTTTTTTTAGAACTTAAATTAGTTCACCCAAATTGACACCAAAGAGAGTCGAACTTGAAATCTCAAGGAGGAGCATACTTCTAGGTCCCAAGCAAATACCATCAAGCGATGGAGGATGTATTATGTATAAAATTTAATAAGTCGACATGACAGACTTAATAAGTTTTTTTAAGTCTTAGTCTAACTTATGTAATTAAATTTTTATAAAATAATAGGTTCTTTGTTAAGTCTTAGGCTATATATATAATTATTTCTCCCGTGATAAGAAGCCACTCCCAATCATAACTGACATTTTAGAGTTTTTGTTATTTATTTTAGGATTTCTAAAAAAAAATAGCCTAGTAACTAAGAGTTGGGGAAGAGTCATTATTTGTTTATAGGCATTGTTATTTCTTTGTATTTCTCAAACCAGTCAACTTTGTACAACATCATGTCTTTTGGTACTAACAAATAAGGTTGATCGATCATGATTGATGCCACTATAGATGATAATATAAAGAGGTGCAAAGCCAATAAACAATGAAGAATTGAGTGTCAGACAACGTGGGAAGGTTCTATCTCAAATGCCTTGTGTTCCATGATGTTCCACCTTGCATTGTGAAGATTCATAAGCAAATTATATCCCTGCATTGGGTGCTTTGCTAGAGGTGTGTTAGCGAGGCAGTTAAATCAAGATTATTGCTGATAACTGCTATTGAATGAGAGAGGCGTTGCCCTAATTTGGCTTTTTTTTTTTGGTCAAGATATAGTATTGGTTTTAATCACACACGAACAAAACAAACAAAAAACACCTGACCAGAAAGAAAAAAACAAAAAACAAGGAAATTTCTGGAAATACGGATATGAATTTGGCACTCTGAAAAGGAAACGCCGTTTTGTCGAAGTTTTTGTTATCTTTTGAGCAAGTATTTGGTTAGAAAATCATATTTCCAATTCCCGTAAAAGAAATAACAACAAATGATCACAATTTGAAAAGTCAACATACTTTTATTGTTCTCCAATTGAAAAGGACTTTGAAAACTGCATTTGTAAAACACTCAAGATATTGCCAAGTAGCCGTAAAAAAATGAAAGACATATTGCCAAGTACACCTCTGGCAGCAAAAGTATCCATCCCACCAACTTAAGAGTTAACCTTCTAATGAGATGACACAATAGTTTTTAGGTTTATTTACACTTTTAACCTCTGTAAATAGAGCTCATTTCAAGCTTAGTCCCTGCATTTCTTAATTATTTTAATTCGACACTGCAAAATTTATTGCTAAGTGGTTAAATGAGTTGCTGAATCATCAAAAGTTTGTGTGAACGAACGAAAATACCCCCGTGACTTGCAGGCAACTGAATCATCATGTTCATTCTCTTGTATTATTCTCTTTTCTCTCCTACAACCACAATCACCACCACCACCAACAACAACAATAACCTTATCACCACCAACAACCACTACATTCTTCCTTATCCCCACCGAACCCAACACCATCATCAACAACACCAACTTCCTTCAATTAACATCGATTAATTCACAATATACAAAACCTAAAAATCAAAATTCATCATAATTAGAAAGAAGAAAACAAAATGAAAAAAATGTACCAGCGATTCCAATCCCAGTCATCATCGTGAACATCACTGCCTTCTTTAGCAGCAACGCGACCTCTCCTAAGCGAGTTCATATAAGAATCGAATTGTTTAGTTACATCGACGACGGATTTCAGGTGCATCGAATCCCACCGGTGGTTGTTACTGGCGTCGGTTTTTGTACTGTTGTGGTTGCCGTCAGAGACGGAGTTGAGCAGAGGCATAACAGATTAGAAGAGAAGTGAAGAAGTGAAGGGCGTTTGAGAGGGAAGGGGGTGGTGGAGAGGTCTTGTTTTAGAGAAGTGAGGTGAGTGGAGAGAGATGAAATTGAAGACACCATAACGATGTGTGGGAGAAAAGAATGTGAAAGAAAATAGGAAATGTTATAACTGAATGGTGTGAGAAAATTGCGGCGTGGTGGTTGTGGTGATGGTGGTTGTTGTGGTTGTAGGGGAGAAATGAGAAGATAAGAGAATGAAGAAGATGAATTTGAGGGCATTTTGGTAATTTTTAATAAGACGGGGGGTATTTTCGTTACTTCATGCCATATTTTGTTGACTCATTGAGCCACTTGACTAAATTTTAAGTGATTAAATTTTGCGTGTGTAGAATTAAAATAATTAAAGAATGCAGGGACCAAACTTCAAATGAGCCCCATTTGCAAGGGTTGAAAGTGAAAATAAGCCTAGTTTTTAATATATCAAAATATTAACACTGTTCTTTTGACTATGTGTACTATGTTAGTCAAAATGCTCCTGAGTATTTCTATTATCATGTTAGTTCCTCAATATACTTATTTATTATCGTATCAGGCTTTATATATACTTGTTTACTATCATATCCGTCAACTAGACCGCTAACTCGTGCAATGCACGGGTCCTTTCGACTAAAAATACCGACATAATCATATAAAGATAATAAAAGAATTACTTTAATTCCCTCAACACAAAATTCACTTTAATGTAATAAAATAATAAACATTGATCCACATCATTTCTTCTATTAAAAAAAATTGATCCACGTCAATCATAACATGTTAGGAGACATTTTATATATATATATAATACGATACATAGTCATAGTTATTATAAATTATAGAATACTTCTTTAAATATCACATTTGACGTTACATTAGTATCGTCACCGTCTTTATTGGAGACTAATATCATCAACTCAGCTCTTAAAATAATCCTTAACATAACGTATAATAGAACATGTGCAAACACAGACGTTGAGAGGTATATATCAACATTTTCGATGATCGACCTTGATTCTTATTAATAATCATTGCGAATAAAACCATTATGAATTGGCGCCCCTATTTTCTATCCTTAACGGATACATACATTTACATCTATAGTAACTACAAATCAATGAGTAACTTGCCAAAAAAATAAAAAATAATTAGTCAACAAAAGCATGATAAGTATCTTTATGCTCTCCTAAAAATATATATATCTTTATGCTCCTTTCTCCATAAATAAAGCATATAATGGCAATCTCAAAAAATCTGCACTGCCTTGTACATTTCCAAAGCAATGCGTGAGTGGCTGATTAGTGGAATTGTCTTAGAGTCCGTTTGTTACGGATTAAAATAAAACTGATTTTCACATAAAATAATTTAGAGATTTTATGAAAAATCAAAATCTATTTTGTGTTTGTTTACCACAATAAAATCACTTTTTTTAAACAAATAATTTAATTTGTTTGGATACAACTATATAAAAGAGATTTTTTGTTACAAAATTAGTTTAATCTTTTAAAACATATCTCTCTCCTCTAAAAAAAATCTATTTTTTAAGAAGTTGCTCTTAACAGCTTCTCATTTGAAGTTGTTTTTAGATTCTGATTTTTTTTAAAAGTTGTAACAAACGGATGCAAAACTCTTAAAAGTGATTATTTTTGTAAAAAAAATAAAAAAAATTCCTAAAAAAAAGCTATAACAAACGGGCTCTTAAGCTATTAAAAATTCTTTCCAAAAACTCATTTTAATTTGTAAAGGTTAATTGCACACCTATTCATTCAGTTTACTAATATATCTTCAAATAAAAAATTCAACCATGAGATAGAAAGAGAAAAATGTCGAGAATTATGATTATGCCTATTTTATTTTTTTGAAAAAAATACTATGAACCTAATGTTAGTAACCATCTTTCAAATTTTGATTCCCTCAAAAAAAAAACTTTCAAATTTTGATTGATACCTAATATCGAGAACTATCTTGTTGTCTATATTATCTGTTTGCACCCTTTAAAAAAAATATATATATGTTCAAAATAAATCGCATAAAATTTTCCCTATTACTCTAAACAAAGTTAATATAATCTATGTATATGAATCTCTTAAAAAAATATATATGTGTGAAAAGAAATTTTTAAGAGATATCAGTTTCTTTCTGTCAAAAAAAAAGAGAGAGATATCAGTTCTATACTACATATATTTGATGATCGATCTTGGATAATTTTTTTGCTGTATTATATGTCAACAATATAAATAGTTAAAATAGCAGTGTTTTTTGCATCAATCTATACATATATATATATATATATATATATATATATATATATATATATATATATATATTTATATTGAATATT
>Ga0315914_1005174_pt1 | contig 19127 bp, 12 predicted proteins | sample MpolenodulesMG_FD_203920 | JGI IMG/M metagenome (GOLD analysis project Ga0315914, IMG submission 203920) | Medicago polymorpha root nodule microbial communities from Los Angeles, California, United States - elongated nodules | ecosystem: Host-associated > Plants > Roots > Nodule | place: USA... | reverse complement strand
AGACTCTGAACCTGAGAACAGTTCTTCAACGTAAGGAACGAAAAAGTTTTTGAGAACACAATTCAACCCCCCCCTTCTTGTGTTTTTCTCACCTTCAATTTCTCTTGACACCTTCAATATGAGTTCAATCCATTTTGGTTTGGTTCATTTGATAAATATTTTGTACTTATAGTTATTTGTTTGAAGTATAAATGTTTGCACATAAGATTGAACAATTCTTTTGCTTTCAACTGTTGCTGAAATAGTTTGAATAACTTCACATGTTCTTCAGATGAGAAGTATTGTAGGTAAGTAATATGTCTCAATGTGCCAGAAGAAATACATTCAACTATTAATGAATTAGTTAGATAAATAGTAATGTGATTGATACTCCTGGATGTGTCTTCTTGCCTGAAAACATTTATTTATCCATTGTTAGTTGCGATGTTCGGATAATAGTTTACATTTCTAGGCTTATAGCCTTTTTTTCTATGATAAATCAAAATTTTATCTGTTTTTGTTTTGTTGTTGAGATGAATTAGATAGTTGTGACATGTGAGTTTTATAGCTTTCATGTGGTTTTACCAAGTTTTGAATTATTGGGTTACATGATTGACACACATTTTCTCTTTTTGTGTGGAATTGAATTGAATAGGAAACAAACCATCAATAGTAATTGGCCATTTGACACTATTAGATTATCATAATTATGTTAATTTGCAGAGAATGATTTTGACACTATTAGATTTATAATTGTTGATGTTAATGTGTGCTGCCATGTTGCTGAGGTATTGTTTTCTTGTGGGTATACTACTTTGTGGCATTTAGAGAGTTTCATTCCAACCATAGATGATAGTACAAAATTTATTAAACAGTCGAATAAATTATATGCCTTGGTTTGTAATAATTTTTGGATTAGTTTCTTAGTTGAATGCTTCTATCTGAAGATAATGGCATAGAAGTAAAAACTAGAAATGATTATTGATTGTGATTGGCAAAAGAATATCATAAACAAGCATTTAGTAAAATATGGTTTAGTTATATGCAGACTGATTTCCTTTTTTTAGGATTACGACTAAAGCTGATGAGCAAGTAACATTCTATAAAGCTGTTGAACATTGGGTTGACGCTTTGAAGGGCATAATATTTCTTGGTATGTTCAACCGTCATGGGAAGATTTTAAATTGAAACATGTTAATGTTAAGTTATATATGTTAATATAAACACTAATATGTTCCAACTGCTTATATTTTTTAACGTTTGCAGGTGATTTGGAATGCAAGTTAGCAAATATTGCTGTCATTATTGTTATATGACCCATTCGAAACAACACAGATTGGAAATTGATTTCATGAGATGTAAAATGCAATAGGATATGCTTCCAGAATTATTGCATATGTATAATATTGATTTCATGTTTGATCAGATGAGATCAAATATATTTTCTCCAAACCCCTTCACATTTGAAGTCATTCTATCTGTTTGCGAAAGAGCTGGCTTTGGCAATGATGCAAGTAAAATCTTCAATTTAATGCCTAAATATAAAATTGAAGCATCAAAGGAACATTTTGCTATAATGGTCAGACTTCTTCAAATGGTTAATTAACTGGCCTCATTTGGTGAGATTCCTTCCAAGGTTCTGTTTTTCCTGCTAATGACCATTTTGGTCCAATTCACTCTATACACTGTTTAGTGTAAAATTAATTTGAAGTTATTGATGATATGCATGTGGTCTTTATATATTTTAGTGAGCTCATGTAGATTCTCTGATATGTACTATATGTGATTTTTTGTTGTGATGAGATAGCCGGTTAAATGAATTAGGATGATCAAAAAGCACAATTACTTGACTTTGTTTATCACTACGGTGTATTTCTCCACAAGAGCTGCTTGATTTTCCAATGTGAAGAATAAATTTGACTGCAAAGTGCAAGTGAAATTTATAGGTATCATGATACATTAAATCTTATTGAAAAATATCACCATATACTTTACTGTAACATATGACTGAATTTCACAAAACGAACTCTTAAGCCACTGCACTAAAGAATACTTAGACAACTCACAACAATTCTTATATGGTAGATGTAATATGCAATTTGTGTGTATGTTTAAGAAGAATGTCTATATTAGTAATTTATTTATATTCATTACTATTTTTCTTTCATCAATATACTTATCAATAATTATACGATTTATTTTGCTTTTCACCAATACATTTACATTTTATATGACTCGAGTGAAAAGTCTAGTTTACATACTTAAGTAAACAAAGGATATGTATTGTATTACATGTTTCACCAAATTGAAATTTTTAATGAACATTGAATAAACCAATTTCAATATACCAACTTTAGGTTATTAAAGAAAAATTTAGAAATTCAAATTTGTATATATCCACTTTAGGTTAAAGAAAAAATTTAGAAATTTAAATTTTTATCCATTGTGAAATGTTACTGATTACAAAACATCATATGACATTTTTGGTTGTATTTTTAATACTTTTCTATATAAATGAACAACATTCCAAAGAATATTTAATGAATCACTTGATAATCAGTACATCAGGAATTTCATGATCATGTGAAGTGATACCGACAAATTTATAGTGGGAATCCAATCATTTGAACAAATTTTAGAAACAAAATATATTTATAATCAAGAAAAACATCGATGATGCATAAACAATCAATACATAAATATTTTTTTTAGGAGAATACATTTTTTTTTTTTTTAGGGAATAGGAGAATACAGAAATATTCTTTACTTCTACTGACAAAATATTATTTACTTCTATTGACAAAAGAAAATAAACTTTTTTGATGCCAATGACACCACTATCACTACCAATGCAAAGTTATTATGCATATTCTTGCATATTTTAATATGAAATTCATCGTATCAAAATAATAAGAGTTGAAGAGTAATATCAAGAAATAATAGTTGTTTTTGTAGTAGCAAAAGTTGGATGAGAAATCCAATTAATCTCAAGAAATAAATATTTGTATGTACAAATTTGAAGGTGCTAATCACATCATTCCTGATGGTAAGATCGTCCTTTTCATCTGGATGAGAAGAACTAAAGTTGGATCTCTTGTGCAACACACATTGGTCTCTTTTCCTAATAGTTACGAACATTAAAAATTAAGTGTAAAACACAAACTACAAAAACTCCTAAACTAAACCACACACTAACTCACTACTTGGATAAACAACATAATTAAATTAAGTGCTTATAATACAAATACTCAACATATGTGTTTCTTCATGAACTATTTCTGTAATAAAAGATAAAATAAAGCCAAGTGGTTTTGTTAGAAGCTAAAAGCTTAAGCTATCTTGAAGAGTTTATGGAAATAAAATAAAAGCTTATGCATATACTAACCATTCTACCACTAGTTGCCACACTAAATTTTGTAACAGTCGTATCAGAGTTGCGTTCAGTCATTCATTGGATGTAGCGGAATTTAACCTCGTGTCACCAACTATATATTCTGCAACATAGATTCTACTATCTTTTTTTAATAGTGGTATCAGAGTTGCATTCAGTCATTCACTAGAGGTAGAAAAATTTGATCTCGTGTCACCAACTATATTTTCTACAACATGAATTTTATTATCCTACTAAATTAAAAAATTTAGTTTATGACTCAAACACAAAAGGGGTATAGGTAGCCACAAGGATCTACTCTGTTTGTGTTTAAACCCAAAATTAAGAAGGCAATATAGGAGTCTAGGTAGCCTAACACCATGATCCTCTTAAGTTCAAGTCCAACTAAATGCCGCAAACCTTTGGCGAATAAGACTCAACTTCAGATAGAGTACAAGCCCAAGCAATAAATGAAATTGGAGACCTGCAACCTTTGATGCTCAACTTGAGTACAGGCGTAGGAAGAACAATGTAACTACTTGAGCAAGAGTGAGTCTCTATCAAGATTCTTCTACAAGAGTGACAAGGAAACCCACAAGCAACTATGAAGCAGGAATGCTCCCTATTAGAAATTTTCAACAAGATCAACAACGAGATTCACATGCAACTAAGCAGCAAGAGTGGTCCATGTTAGATGTCTTTAACAAGACTAACCGGAAAAATTACTAGATCAACTAAGGATGGAAGAATGGTCCATGTCATAATTCTTCAACAAGACCGACAAGGAGACCAATAACAAAATATTATGTCAAGAGGTGATAGAAATTTACTATCATATTGATGGAGGTAAGACCTGTCAAATTGATCAACTATGAAGAGTATCAATGCAGGATAAGATGATATCATAAATTTATGTTTGAGCAACTATGTACTACATTTGGAGTTTCCAAAATATGCATCAAGGAGGATAGTTGAAATTGATACATATTTCTAGAATATTTTAGTTAAAATAATGACAATGTCTATTAAAGATAACTAGAATAGCTTAAAGTTGATACATGCTTCTAGATTGTTCTATTACTGTTTATATTAAGTTGTAGTCTAGAAACATCTATAGTAAAGAATTTAGAAAAGGAAAACAAAAGCCTAGATTATTCTAGTTCTAGAAACATCTTCAAGAACCTATTAATAGACTTCTATGGGTGCAATTATATTCAAGTCTTTAAGATGCAATATCATTACTATTGAAGACTTCACCATATGAAATTCTCTCCTCCTACAATAAGCTAAAGTCTCTTCTTTTCATAATCTAAAATAAATAAATAAATAAATAAACAAACAAACAAGAAGAATAGTAGATAATGGATGTATCTAGGGGTGTTCATGGGTTGGGTCAACCCAGAAAACCTGGCTAAATCCACCCAAAAAATCCAAAAAAATGGGTTGGGTTGGGTAATTGTGTGGGTAACTGGGTATGGTTTCTAAAATAAGAAAAACCATAAAAATAAATAGGTTTCGGGTAAAACCAGATCCAAACCCAAAAACCCACTTACCCAATAATATTAGTATTTTTTATCTTTACTTTCATAGGTAGAAGAAAGTTATGTTTCCAAAACATACACATTGTACCCTATATATTGAAAATCAAAACACACTAGAGTTACAAATTAATATGTTGAATTGTTTGGTTGTTTTAATACTAATACAATTTTATGTCATGCAACTTTAGTTTGTTGCAAGTATTTTATGATGGAGTTTATTATTTGATATTCTATGATGCATAAAATTATATTAAAATAAGTTAAACATTGTTTTTAAGAAAATTTAAAAGTAGAGTACTATTTTAAAACAAAATAATGAGGACTTGTCATTTAATATTAAAAATATAGAAAAATAAGTTGGGTAACCCATTACCCAATCCAACCCAACCCAAAAATTAGTGGGTTTGCCCAAACCCACTTTAGTATAAGGTGGTTATTTTACCTCAATCAAACCGGAGTACCCTATTTAGTTTGGTTTTGGGTTTGGCCAAACTCAACCCAAACCCACCCACGAACACCCCTAGAGGTATCATGATTCAGCATGTATATCCATTTATTTGAAGTATTTGGGTTTCATAAATCAATCCAAATACACCCTTAATTAGCAAATTGCAAACCCTTATCATACCCAATTTCTAACTCTAAACAAATCTTAGATCAAGCAAATTTCAATCCAAATTTTAACCTATCAAATAATTTCAAGAAAAGAAAAACAGGAAGTGAAAAAATAGTCGCTACCTTGAGCAGTGGGTTTATAACAGATGAATCCATCATTGACAAGGGAACATGAGGTGGCTTCACCCCAAAAACAGTACCAACAAAGCTGACCTGAGCCTGTATTTGCGTCATGTCACCAGCAGTGGCAATGGCAGTCTTGAGATCCGTTTGTGGAAATCCAGAAAAGACAGTTCCATTCCCAACGACGGCAGAGAGGGTTGTACCGTCTGCGATTACAACATTTGAAGTGGAAACCAAAATCTCTTTGTGCTGAAACCCGATGAAGACTTTCCATGACTTGATTTCATGGTATCCGTTATTGAGCACGATCAACTTTGACTCGAATCGGTAGGGTTGCTTCGAATTCTTAGGGTTTCTGACGTGTGGCGGCAGTTGTACTCCAACGGTGGAGGAGTATGAGATCAGTACTCCGTTGCAGGCTCAACATCTGTAAAGAAAGTCGTAGCAAGTATGGTTGTTGCTACAACGGAGAAGAAGATGAAGCTACAGGGGTTTCCTAGTTGCGACATAATCGCGGTTGTGAGAGAAAGAAAAAAGAAAAGGAAAATGCTAACCGGTGCCCCCGGGGCATTGGTTAAGGATATGAAAAAGGAAGTTATATAGTAGTTAATGCATTGAAATTGTGTAATTAATTTATAATAAAGTCAAAAACAGTTTCCTTTTATGGTAATAATTCCCTTTTATGGTATGCTTAACCAGTGCCCCGGGGGCACCAGTTAGCAGGACCCAAAAGAAAAATTGGCAGGGTGTATGAGTGTGAGAGAAAGTAAAATATACTATTACTATTTATAGAGACGCCATTGATCAAGTGCTATTGGAAATGGTATGACTATATCTAAGGAGATATTATAGGAGAATTTCAAGAACGCACTGAATTAAAAGATTTTGATTATAATTAAGTGATTTATTTGGTCCAGTTTTGATTTGCCTTCTCTAAAAGAATATTTTTACAAAAAAAAGTGTTAATATTTTTTTGACAGAAAAAAAATGTTAATAAACACTTAAAAAAAGGTGAATTCTAGGGTGAAGGATCTAACAAGTCCCTCACTGGTGGACCATGATCAAACTCATGTGTCTTATTGTACACCAAATACACCGGATAATATATTTCATTTTCCCTCTCTTTAATTCTCTTTTTCTTCCATTTTCCATCTCCCCACCGTTCCAATTACTCGGAAGCAGAGTGATAAGACCTGACAAACCATTCCAAAGTTTTTACTACTATTGTACATGGTTATATCATATCCCAATCAAAATTTAATTATTAAAATATATTAATTCGATGTGTTAGGTTGCAAGTGCCAGTAAGATTGGATATTTGATTTTCATCGATAAAAGTATGAGTTTCTAACCCTGTTTTCCACAAACACATTCATCACGACCACCAGCATCATCACACATCCATCCTCCTCCATCATCACCACTGATCACAACTCCAAACTCAAACTCATACAATATTTTCTAGAAAAATCAATAGAAAAAACCCAAACGCAAATCATGTAGATCATAAAGGAATTTGAATCTGTGTCTTAATCATTTCATGATAGACCAATATATACAAAATATATTAATGTACATTAATCATTAACAAAAGAAATGCAATATTAATCTTATTTTTATTACTATCATTCTAATTGTATTATAGTTTTGAATTTACGATGCTAACCGTTCGATCTAATAACTAATCATGGTAATTTGTTTGCTCGATTGTATGACGGTAGGGGATTGACAATAACTTCCAATATTACTAAACATAAATTTAGACATAACATCATTGGAGCTTATGCTAAGGAACTTTCGGTGAAGGAGGTGGTTGATATTACATCAAATGTGCTTCTTGTATGTATTATTAATGGTTTCACAACCCTTTAGATTGTATTTTAAGATAGTGTTGTGTAAGTAGCGTTGCTGCCATGTGCGTATTTTGGTGTATTTTTCTTCTGTCTGGACAAAGTACCCCGTTTACTATATTCTACCATTGGGTGTAGCACTATTTGTCCTTGGTCCCATATAGTTTTGTTGTTCAAAATATTTTTGAAGCTTATGCAGGAAAAGAAATAACTTCATTTGGGAGAATAAGATGGAGATCAATTTTGATATAGCAAGGAGAGCTATTACTACAGTGCATGTCAATAACAAAGGTTTAGATAAATGGAGGAAACCCGATACAGCAGGTATGCTAAAATGTAAGTCTGATGCAACACAATTTATTGATCATAATTGCTTCCTGTATGGTATATATGCACTACTAAAAAAACAAAAATTAGTGAGGGATATTTAGTGAGGGAAAACGTGAAATCCCTCTCTAATTCCGTCACTAAATTTTGCGACCAAGGAATTTGTGAGGAATTTCATTTTTCCGTCACTAATTTCCCTCGCTAATTTTGCTTTTTCTAGTAGTGATATATGAGGAATGAATGCGGTAAATTGATCCCGGCGTCGTCTGCTTATTTCACTGGGAATCCATGAGCTACTGAAGCCGAGGAATATGGCACGTTGTGTTAGGAGGTAATCTCAAATTCCATGAATGCAGAAATTAAGCTTGCAATATCCATAGCTATGAAGAAGAGAAAGAATATGAGAAAACATAATTTTGTTATTCACCTATCTGAATATTACAATGGAGTACCAACCACAGTGTTACATAGAGTGTAACTAACACCTCTAACTCAAGTATGATTACAAACTAACTATATCTAATCAATATATCTGACCTATTCTGTAACAACAGTTAATCTAGTTACATTTCTAACAATTACTTGTGTAGCAAGTAACAACTATTACTCTAACTAATCACACTTTAACTTGATTTGCACTTTGGAATGACTGCAGGAACAAGACTTAAATAATTTTGTCATTGAACTAGACTGCTTGCAAGTAGTGTGGGGCTGTCAACAACACAAGTTATCATAATGAGTTTGGCATTATAGTTAATAAGTGTAGCAAGCGAATCTTAGGGTATAAAGTTGTATTATGAGGCAAACGAATCGAGGGGCTCATAATCTAGCAATGGCATCTCCTTTTCATGTAAATCCTATGTTTTATGATTACATTCTTCTCTATTGAGAATCTTATATTGAATGAAATGCAATAAGTTTTTCTCCTGTCAAATAAAAAAGCTAATATTCTTGCTAAAAAACATTTAAGATTTTAGCACAGCTCCATAAAACATATTTAGTCTAGTTTAAGAAACAAATTAGAGAAAATACAATATATTTTGTCATGAAATAATGCTCCAAAGCGATCGTGAAGTTTCGGAAAAGGAAAGGGCTCCAACTCCAACAACAACCATGTCACAACCAACAACTCTTCTTCTACAATAGATGCAATCAAAACATGCCATCCAAGAGAGATAAAACAAAATCTACGATAGCTGCAATCAAAGCATGAAATCCAAAGAGAAAACAAAAATGTCAGGAGACGTCATGATCACGAAGACATCATTGTTGGCTTCGCTAGATTTAGCATTTTCTTATTTAGAAAATACAATAACATATTGTTTTTAAGTCTCTCCTTCTTCACAAGTTATTTTCCTATTTTCAAGTAACATAAAAATAAATTGTTTCGAACTATATATTTTTGCCTGCTCCAAAAAACCATATTTAAATTCTCTCAAAAAAAAAAAAACCATATTCAAATAGCATAAAATTCTTAAATATACTTTTACCACAAAAGGATCAACTTCTAACAAAAACTTACAAAAGGGTAATAAGTAAATCTGATATGATGCATCCATAAAGTATGGTCAGATGCACATTAGTACTATGCATTGAAATATTGAAACATAAAATACCAATACATAAAATGGTGTATATTAATAACAACGGTGGTGCACCCTGCACATGATGTGCAAAAAGTGAATCACCGATCCAAGTTTACAGAATCATAATAATTAATGATGAACACCCCATACATAGCAACAGATGTGTCCACCAATCGTAATAACAATACCAATAATACGAAAACTTCTCCAAATCTATCGGGGAAAGTAGAATTTCCTCTTCTCTATTTTGTTATCAAAATAATTATTCTTGAGTGGAGTTTGCTTTCTTCTAAAAACTCCCCATAAATAATACCTTGATTGAAATGCTACAAAATGAAAACTCAAGTTTAGACACAATTAATAAACAATAAAGTTTAAATTAAAAGAATAGTAGCATATATTTAATGTGACTTACTTCTATATTCACTTGGGAGATCTGTAGAAGGAAAAATTAAAAGATCAGCATTTACAACCACAACCTTTATGGCAAGTTTATCACGAATCATTTCTTCCACCAGCTCGTCAAATGATCCATCAACACTGCAAGATGATACATTTAATACTAGTTTAAAGTTAAAATTGAATAATAGGTCTTATTTCATTTGGAATAAATGATTATGAGAAGAACATTGCTATATAGTGCGAACATATTATGTGCGAAAAGTGACAAAGCTTGCAAATGTTAAGAACTTAAGATTCCACGTGCAATAGAGATAATACACATCGTGATTAACGTTATAATTAATTTTAAATACATAGTAATGATTTCTCTTATTTGCCACAGCTCATGGAACAGTTGCAATTAAAAGTAGTGAATCAACTTGTTTGTCGATATTCGTTTAAGAGTTGTTCGCACTAATAAAAGAACAACCCTTATACAAATTTCGACAAACAAGCTGATTCACTTTTTAAATTGCAACTTCCCTGTGAATTATGGTAGAGAAAAGAAATATATTATCATTACTATTTATTAAAAATTAATTGTAACTCTAACCATGTTGTGTATTTCCGCTAGTTCATGTGGAATCTTAAGTTCTTAACTTTTGCGAGCTTTGTCACTTTTCGCACGTAGTATGTTTGCACGATATAATAATGTTCAATGATTATATTCTTCAAAAAAAAAAAAATTCTAAACTGAATTGTATTTTCAAATAATTATTAAAAAACAAAAATGTTGGACATCTAATTGCTAGTATAGTTTATTTTACGGCGACATCCAATCGAAGCCGTCCATTTCTCCATCTCATGCCATTAATCTTAAAATACATTTGTAAAAGAGGGGTTTTTTTTATCTTTATTTAATCTGCAAATTTTATTCAAATGCAACACCCATCACTAATTATAAATGGACGAGCAAATTGTACCCAAGAAAACAAAGGGGAAACTACATCAACAAGTTCCAACCAAAATATATAACCTGTTAAAAGTGCTTAGAACAATAACAAGGCCTAAAAACCAGTACACCCCACAACCAGAAAAATCATGACAGACAAAAAAAGAAAATAACCTCTGCCTTATGAAGCATTGTCCCGAATCTCTGTACCACTCGTAAAAGAGACACAGGGAAACCTTCAATCTACTTAAACTCCATATCTAAGACAACACCTTGATCTTATCCACCATATTAACCACCTCTTTTGACATAATTTCAAAAACTTTCTCGTTTATGGTATTCCAAACTAACCCAGATGATCGTATGCCAAATTAAACAATAGCCCTAACGCAAATTCTTATTCAAAGCATTTCCACTCGGGTACTCCAAATCAAAAAACAAATTTGGGGGAGTAATAAAACTAACACCACCAAGCCATATGAACACTTTGGATCATGCTTGAGAAGCTACTCGCACAAAGAACATTGTCTAAAGGAGTTTGCAAAGGGATAGCTAAACGAAGCAATAAGTTTGTTTTGGTTGGAATTCGATTAAGGAGAACTTTCCAAGAAAAAAGGATGACTTTTGACGGCGCATGAAATTTGCACAAACAATCAAACACCCCCTCTATCGCAACACTAAAATCATTATCCAAAACAAGCAACCCCTCTGTAACCCTCACCTCCCTCTTCCACCTTCCACAACCGCTAATCATCTTCCTCCCTCAATTCCATCGGTTTCACCAACACCAACAGATGCTCCTACACGAGCACAACCGCGGAAATTGCTCACACAAGGGAATGTTACCATTCCATCGACCATCGATTCCTCCAAAACTACTCACGACCTTTAATGTTAACTTCCCTTTAAAACCACTCACTCCCCACTTATTCCTCTTAATATTAACATGCAAAAGTGAATTGATGTGACAAAATAGTGAACTTTTATTAGATGTCATCTCAAATCCAATTTACACTAACAATACATATCCTTTAAATCAATAAATATGTCGTTTTTTTATGTCTAAATACAAATATTTGAAAATTAAAAATAAAAGTAATAATTTTATAATATGTAATAAAAACAAAATAACAAAAACTTTCATCAAATCAAACATATGGATGTCCTTAAGTATGTGCAAAATATCATCACCTTTGATTCTGAGGAGAAAGGAAATAAATTCCAATGCTGAAGTTATTCGTTCCAGAATTCTTGAAACTTTCAGGCCACACGGCTGATTTTTGAAGGAAGTTTGCAGAAGTCATATTAGGGAGATATTTAGCCTCTTCTTGAACTTTAGGGCATGCTAAAGTAGACATATGTCCCCTTAGTTCGATGACTTTTCCAATGTTGGAAACCTTCAAACATCCCCTATCATCCAAGAAATTAAAACTTCAGACACCATAGCCAGCTAAAACAATCATTAATTCCAAAACAGCCATAGATAACAAAAAAATCATTCTTACCTCCATATTGGCTCAGCAATAGGTTGTGGATGCACATTAGCCGCAACACATTCACCGTTCTCATCGGCCAACATATTCTATCATATATCGTATTTTTATCCAACTCATTAATCTATACATCTTTCTTAATAGTTTTTCAAATAAAATTCCTTAGGACATTCTCTTTCCTCTAGTAAATTGAATATCCTTTCATCTGAGTTGCTCTTTTTACTACAAAATCTACCGTCTACGAGTGTTCTCTACATATTCAAAACTTTTCCTAACTCTCTGATGTTGTTATTTTTAATCTATTTTGTATAATCTTATCACACATCCAACAAAACAAAGAATGAACATTATCAAAAAATAAAAACAATAAAAAAGATTATCAAACCAAACAAAGAATACATTCACAAGTTAACAATCCTTTGGAACTAACAGAAAACAAAAGCAAACAAGCATGGTGTCTGTCGTTAAAAAGAAAAACGATCATAAAACCAAACAAATAATACATTCACTTCTTAAAAATCCTTTCCAAATAACAGAACACCTATGAAGCACGACACACAGACACGGACATGACATTGACACAAACACGATGTAATCTCAAGTGTCGGTGTCGGACACGATACATGTCGGACACCAGAACATGCCTTCAATCAAAAGTGTCAGTGCATTAGAGCCAGGAAACAAATACTAACCTGCATGATGTTTCTAGGGTTGAATGTTTCCTTCAAAGTGATGAATTGTGGCTCTTAACAAGAGGATCTGTCGCTGATATTGTATTGTTGGCAAAAATATTCTTCATGCTTTGTTTTTTTTTTTTAAGGAAATTCTTCATGCTTAAAAAAGGAAAATCGCTGAGTCAACACCTAAAAAATTGGAAGAATTGCTGGGCTGTGTTGAATTTTTAGGTGAGATTTAGTGAATCTTTTCAATATTTTTTTTAATAATAATAATTTCATCCTATTTTATTATATGTCGTGTAAATTTAACAAGTGGATCTTTTCGTTCTGTTTTAATTTTCTTAATAGTAACAAGCCCACGGGCTAAATGTTGAAGTGCGGGTTATACGTCGAAGCGTATTTGCAATCTTATTTGTATTAAAAAAATAAGAAAAAGATGTTTTATTTTTTTGAAAAAAACAAAATGATATTCATTCATTTAAATTGAGAGATTACATCATTTAACACCGCCAAAAAACGTAAAGGATGAATCTGCGAACAAACTCACAACATCTAAGTTAATAGCATATAACGGCATAATGCCTAAAAAAATATATGATAAAATTAAAGTGACCGGAATATTCATGGCATCCGAATCAGCAACGTTGACGCTTAAATCTTTGATTGAAAATCGATCTTTCAATATGAATCAAACGAACACCGCACGAAGATGGGAAATCAAACAATGTCGCACAAGACGACGAACAACAAACCACCACACTTAGATGATGAAATCACAAAGAAAAAACCTAGATCTATGTGAAAATCACTTATTTAGATTGAAACAGGGAAAAAACATGAAGAGGGGTGATTTCAGGGATTATTAGAGAAAACCTAGAGAGAGAAAACTAGGGCTGGCTTGTTGGAGAGGAAGAGATTACTAATTGATTCAATTGTTTATACAGCTAAAAATATTAGTTTTCAAATCTCTTCAAGAAAAAGATTGTAATGATAAATACATTGAAATAATTGTTTTATTTTAACAAGGCAAAATGAAACCTATAAAAAATTATCGTCTTAGCACTAGGTGTGACAAGAAAAAGCAATAGAGTTCAATTATAAAACTTCAAAAAGAAGAAGCAAAGTAAATACAACTAGAATGTATCCAAACAATGTAAATGACGCTGCCACCACCCAAAAAACTCATTAGAAACATTTACAATATTTTTTCTTATGATGAAAATTCATTTCAACACACACAAATTAACCTCGAGCCTGGTGAGGAATATATATATATATATGGAAAAGCCTGACAGAGCAGTGGGAATGTGGAAAGGTATGTGATGGATGTGTGTTTGCAAGTTTTTTGTCACATGATTGGTACATGACTAACATAAGTTGTGTTTTATTACATCCCTTACTTTTAATTTATTGGCTTTCAGCGGCGGAGCTCTTAAGAAGTTGAAGGCTTTGTTTGGAAGTTTAGAGGAAATGGGAAGGAAAAGCTTTGGGGGAGAGCAATATAGGGGAAAATTGAGAAATTCTTCACATTTTTTGAAAGAGTATTTTTTTTAAAGAGTGATAAATGCATATGATTAATATTTTTTTTTGAAGAAGCTAAAATGAAATTTTATTACTCACAAAGCCTGAGAATTCAAGCACAAGGAGTGCCTGAAAACAGGAAAGTCAAAACAATTACATCAACAGGAACAAAAGCAAAAAGAAGCTCATTACAAAAACATCCCCAAACAATTAAGAAGATTTAAGCACCACAAGTGATAGTTAAAAGCATTGTTACAGTTTGCTTTCATCCACCAGAAAGTTTGAAGCTTAATTATGTCAAGCAATTGTTGTAACGATGACTCTTGTTGACGAAAAACCCGAGCATTCCTTTCTTTCCAGATTTCACATACAGAAGAGAGTCAAATGAGATTAAAAACAATGCGGACACTTTTAGAAAAGCCGCCTAGAGTTTCAAATTGGTAAAAATGATTTGCTACTTGCGTTGTTTGAACCATTATGAAGCCAAGCCAATGCAAAATGGCATCCCATATTTTCCCAAAATAGTCACAAGACAAGAATAAGTGATTAATGTCTTCCATCAAACCGCACCCACCCACACAAGGTTGAGTGTTATGTTGAAGAATGTGTCTCCTTGATAAGTTGTCCATTGTTGGTAACCGATTCCGAAACAGACGCCAAGCAAACAAGCTAACCTTGAGAGGGATCTCCTTGTTCCAAATTCATTCAGGATGATCCGGCTCCACGACATTGAGCGTCAAAATCAAGTAATGATAGGCACTTATAACATTGTTAGATTGTGAAGCATGTAAATGCCAAAGCCACCTGTCAGAAATACTAGACTGCATAATAATGTTAGTTAGCAAATCACTGCACTCACGTGCCTGCTCCTCCGGCCATGCTAATAACCTACACCTCCATCACCAACCCCCCCTCCAAGAGTATACATTTCAGCCACCGTTGTCAATTCAAGGATCCAACCAAAAATGAGTAATAGTATCATCGCCTACAACTCTACCAATTTTGTCATCAATCCACCTTCCCATTCCAGCACCACTTCCTCGCCTAAAATTGATCAAATTATTTCACCAAACTAAGCTAAACCTCCCTCCTTACTACCTCCCACCTCGCCACTAGAGCTTTATACCACAAACTCCTATTCTCCACTTTTTTCATCCTCCAGCACCATTTGCCAAGCAAAGCAAAATTAAATTCCCTTAACCTCCGAACCCCCAAACCACCATTCTCTTTTTTAGAACATATAGTTTCCCAATTAATCCAAGAGATTTTCCTAACTTCCTCACTCTCCCCCCTTCCCCCCAAAAAAAATTAAATAAAGATTCTATAGAAGAAATGAAACATGTGGGAGCCTTGAAGAAGGAAAGAAAATGGACTGGTAGCGAGGACAAGACAGACTTAAGGAGTACTAATCGGCCACCAAAAGATAAATATTTGCTCTTCCAACCCAATAATCTTGACTTAATGCGGACAATTAAAGGACGCCAAAACTTAAGTTTGCGAGAATCACCTCCTATGGGTAATCCCAAATAAAGAAAAGGTAATTGGCCCAACTTACAGTGAAGAACAGAAGCTGCCTCAGCCAACCAAGAGTCATGAATATTGACACCAACTAGCATGCTTTTATGAAAATTAACCTTCAGTCTAGATGATGCCTCAAAACGGAGGAGCAGAGCCTTTAGAGCTCTTATATTTTCCCAGCTACGATCACAAACTAACAAGGTATCATCAGCAAATTGTAGAGAAGTAATTGATGCAAGATTATCAGCGCCTACTTTATAACCAGTGAACATGCTAGCTTCCACCAAAGCATTCATCATCACATGCAAACCTTCAGCTACTATTAAGAATAAAAATGGTGAAAGTGGGTCACCTTGCCTCATGCCCCGTTCAAATTTAAATTCATCTGTAGGACATCCATTTACAAGTACTGAAGTTGATGCCGTATTAATGAATTCCATAATCCACTTACGCTACAAAGTAGAAAAATTCATCTTTTTCATCACAACTTCAAGATAGGACCAATCTACAGAATCAAATGTTTTTTCAAAATCAACTTTGAAAAGGAGCAAATCCTTCTTCAGGCGCCTAGCATCCTCCACCAACTCAGTTGCAATCAAAAGACCATCAAGGATTTGTCTACCATGGATAAAAGCCGATTGAGTTTCTGAAATAATGTTAGCCATAACACAACGTAATCTATTTGCAAGAACCTGTGAAAGAACCTTGTATAAGCTTCCGACCATTGTGATGGGTCGAAAATCATTCAGACTTTGAGGACTTTCAATTTTAGGTATTAAAGCAATAAATGTACTATTAATACCCTTTGACAACTTCCCATTCCTGTGAAATTTTGAAATAAAGCGCATAAAGTCGTCTTTTAATTCCGGCCAAAAGCCCTTAATAAAGCCAAAGTTGACCCTTCTGGCCCGGGACTTTTAAAACTATCACAATCCAAAATTGCCTGCTTCACTTCCTCAACTGTAAATGGTTTGATCAGCTCCCCACATTGCCCCAACTTAAGCATTTTGAAATCAAGATTACTAACACTAGGTCTTTCCACATCCACTGATCGAAAATGAGAAGAAAAGTGATTAAACACCAGACTCCTTACATCAGCCCCTCCATACACTACAGTGCCATTAACTGATAAAGATACAATAGAATTTGTTCTTCGTCTAGAAGACATAATGTCATGGAAAAACATAGAATTAACATCTCCTTCTTTCAACCAAAGTAATCTAGATTTCTGCCATCGCATACTGGTATTGATGAGAGTTAAAGAATGTAAATTATCGGACAGAGAATGTAACTCCTTAACCTCCTCCAACTCAAGATCATATTCCTCCCCTTTAGCGTCAAGAGAAGAAATACGTTCTTGCAAATTGCTAATTCGAGATTCAATATTTCGAGTATGGCGCTGATGCCAATTATGCAGGCTCCCCTTAACCAATTTTAACTTTTCTTTAAGAACATATCCACCCCATCCGTTAACCTGGTACGAGTGAAAATTATCACTAACAAATTGTTTGTAACCTAGTAAGTCCGCCCAAAACTTTAACATGCGCCTAGGACGAGGGTCCCAATTTTCTTCCTCCATAAATAACAAAATGGGGCAATGGTCAGAAATGCCGCGCATTAAAGCACGTTGAATCGTATTGGGCCAACGACCACACCATTCCTCATACAGGAGAAATCTATCAAGACGGCTCATAGAGACACCATCCCCTCTAAACCAAGTAAAATTCCTATCATAAAATTGAAGATCAAAAAGAATTTTACCATCAATGAAATTGTTGAAATGAGAACATATATTTTTAATTTTAAGAATATTATAACAACATATATTAAATTTGAAGAATTCATATAAACCTTCTCAAACTCCCCAAAACCCTCCTCCAATACAATATTTTAGTTCCCGCTAATGAGGAGGGTTTTATATTTTGAAGAAAAATAAGCCTCCAAAACCCCTCCTTCCAATGTCCTCTATTTCTTCCACTTACTCCTTCATTTTTTTCCAAGCATTTCCTTCATTTCCCCTTCAAACTCGCAAACAAAGCCTAAGGGAGCATTGGCTCCCCCCACCAAAAATAAAATAGAATAAAATTACGTAGGAAAATACCCAAATACATCTCACATTTGAGGGAAATTACTAGACCCTCCCTCACTTGGCTCCCCCCCAATTAGGTAAAATTGTATACAACTTTTTTGTTTGTATTTTTTCGTTCCCCTTAGTATTTAGGCAAGACCCGCCACCGATGGCTGCACTTTATTCTCACCATTCTCACATACAAATGTTATTTTCATGCGATACTAGTTACAAACCCGTGCTTCGCACGGGTTGAATAATGTATTTTGTAAAAAATTTGTTCTAAAGGAAAAATAATTAAATTAAGGGAGATAGTTGAATTTTTCTAAGAGATTGTTGTTGATTATAAATGGGAGAATTAAGTAAACATATTACACAAACATTAGAAATGTGCACCTTTTTAAAATATTTATCAAAGCATCAAAGAGAATATACTACAATCAACATTTGAGATAGTAGTCAGGTCTATCTATTTAGATACACCACTAATTATCTTAAATAGCTAAAATAGACTCGTGTATATACATTAGCGACATTGAAGAGATCTAAAGACAATTGAATTTTACAGAGTAAGAAATCAGTCACCTCTTCAAAAATAATTGCTGCAAAGACTTCCTTCCTTTTGAATAGTATTTGAAGATGCATTACACAATTTTGTTTTATTCTGATCTTCAATTACAGTACTTATTTTTTGAGGGACTTTAGACTACTGAGTAGTATTAAAACTTTAACTTGCATAATTGTGCACGATTATCAGGTATGGGATCTGGAACACACATATATAGTTGCGTTTGATCTCTTCCCCATCCATGTTATTTCTGTACTAATTTCAAAATCAGAAGAGTTGAAAAAGATTGTTGATCTAGCAGTATGGATTGTGGACGTAGTACTCCAACATTCTTTTGTTTCAAACATCATAAATTGAGTTGTTTCCTTCTCTTTTTTTTTTGGTACTAAAGAGGGCCAAAGGCCCAATTCCTTACCTTCATTTTGGTTATAACTTAATGATATAGTGGTGTCCTTCATCTCAAAAAGACAATAATGTAGGAGTATGGACACTCACATTTTTAGAATTTTTCTTCCCTAAAACTCAATGCAATATTTTTATGAAGTCTCAACTTAAAAT
>Ga0315914_1005173_pt1 | contig 19132 bp, 6 predicted proteins | sample MpolenodulesMG_FD_203920 | JGI IMG/M metagenome (GOLD analysis project Ga0315914, IMG submission 203920) | Medicago polymorpha root nodule microbial communities from Los Angeles, California, United States - elongated nodules | ecosystem: Host-associated > Plants > Roots > Nodule | place: USA... | reverse complement strand
AACTCCGTTGTCGCTTTATGAATTGATATTTGTGATGATGAATTAACAAATACTAACCCTCCGCTGTCGCTTTATGAATTTGGTATTTGTTAATTCATTATATAAACGGTGAAATTAGATTAGAAAGTAGATTTATATAAAATTAGGGTTCGAGGCTTGGTTTGATTAGGATTAGGTCATTAGACTCATCCAACAATCCCAAGACAAGAAGAGTCTACTCACTCATGTTCATCGTAGACATAGAAGAGAAGAAGAAGAACATAAATAAAATAAGAAGAAAGTAAAAGAAGAACTTTTATTAAGAAAGACAATTGTCACTGTTGAATTCCAAGAACAAAAGATGATTTTTTTGTGATAGCTAGATACTCTATTTATAGTTTACAATGACTTAAGCCCTAAGAAATACATCACTAGAATGTTCCACAAGAAACCACGGGCTTTTAGGTTAGAAGTAAACAAATAGGTAGCTTTTCCATGAAGCAGAAGCAACAGTGTGGCTGGTGGCACGGGCCATGCCAAGTTTCTGACTTGGGGGAGACATATTTTTGTCCTCAATTTTCGTATTTTAGGCACGAATCAGCTCTGAATCCTCTTTCTTTTGCTCCAAGACTCAATCTTTAGAATATCTGTTCCTGAAATTAAATAACTTGCAACTGAAGTAAAAGATTTCTAAAAAGGAAATAAAATTAAATAAAACAAACTCAAATATAAATAAAACGGACTCAAATATTATATTAAAAGCACTAATTATGGACTCATCAACCATCCACAAAAGCTTTTAACCATGTCCCTTATAGAGAAAGGCTATGTCTAGCACTTCATATGTCAAGATATCATTTTATGATTGTGCGTCGAAAAAAAATTAAGAAAGGGAGTAGAAACATCAATATAATGTGTTGGAACAAAATGTGTTTAATCTTACCCTTTGACTTTTAATGATAACAAGGTATTAAAAATTGTTCATTGGATATGCTAATATTTGTTCAAGTGTGCAGGACCATAGACAAAAATTTAGTGTCTTTAAATTCAAGCATAGGTTCTGAAGAACAAATGAGAGCAATAGAATCAACAAGAAGGAAGCTTGAAGCATCTGAAGAAAAGAGATTCTGAAGACAAGAGGTTCTGAAGAAGCTGACGACATCAGAAGCATCTCTTCAGAAGCTGTTCACCAGAAGCTGACGTCATCAGAGGTTCTGAAGATCATCAAGAGCTGAAGATCATCAGAAGCTGATAGAGTCAAAGCTTCAAAGGCTGTTCAAGTGAGTTAATCACATCTATCATTGCAGAAGGATAGAATAATGTAGCAACGGCTAATTCAAAAGGATTTGAAGGCATTAGATGCTTATTCTTTGGAGAACGTTGAAAAAAGGACAATTGTACGAAGTGTACAACCACTATCTCCACTACTCTATTTTGTGTTTGCTAGTACAAGAACAACAGTTGTGCCTGCACTGGTGTTCCTCCATACTTGGAATGGATTTGAAATTGCTCCTTCATAGGACAAAAACCAAATCAGGCAACAGATCATTGGTGATTTGATCAAGCTTCAAAAGACTCTTTTTTGATTTGCTGGCAATCTACAACGTCTCTTTCACACCTCTATATAAAGGAGTGAAGGCTAGAAGAATTGCAAGACTCAAACAACAATTTACAAGTGCCAAAACTCTATTGAAATTGTTCTACATCAAAGTTCACTTAGAATTTCTTAACAACTTTCATATCTTAGAAATTCTAGAGTCTGTATCTGGTTTGTATTGTGAACACCACTGATTGTATATCAAGTGTTCAACCTCAAACAAATTTCTTTTTAATTCTGTTTGAATAGAAGCCTCTTGCAGTTGTGCTTGGGCATAGGAAGTCTCTTGATTAAGTTCTTGAGCATAGGAAATCTCTTGCAGTTGTGCTTGAGTAGTTTGAAGTCTCTTGCTAGTTTTAGCATTGAGCAGTTGTAATCAGATATTACATTTTTAGTGAACTCTCCTTGGAAGTGCAAGGGGACAGGACTACTTCCAGTTTGTGGAAGGAACCTGTATAATTGCTTTGTGTTTTTCTTCTCTCTCTCCCTCTATTTTTATCTGCTGCATTTAGATTTTGAACATCACTTCAGAAGCTGAATTCTATATGCTTCTGAAAAGTTACTTCAGTAGGAGAAAACGAAGAAAAAGCTAACACAATTCAACCCCCCTTCTTGTGTTTTTCTCACCTTCATAATTTATATATAACCGGCCGTATGAAGTATCTACATAAGATTCATAGCAACTACCCCTAATCCCAACAATAGAGATGAGTAGTTAAACATAACCTTACAATAAGAAATAAGAAGAAACAAGATGTGACATTGAAGCCAATTCCACGATCTCTTTAGTTGTAGCCTTCTGGTCTAGATTACTCCTTCTCTCCGTATCTATGGGTTGTAGCCTTCTCCTCTAGATCACTCACTCTCTCCCTATCTATGGTTATGAGCTTCTAATCTATGAAACATGTCTTGGGCCAAAGGTGTGGAATGATCCCTGTAAAAAGTGAGACCTATATTTATAGAATTATACTTAGCTGATTTTCGCTAGGAAAATTTGGAGCACCTAGCGAATACGAGGGATGGAAATGACAACGCATTAAACAAGTCACTAAAACAGCCTTGATTCACTAGGCAAATTATTTCTCACGTAGCGAATCTGCACTTGAAATTTCCCTAAAACTCTATGGAATTCCTCACTTTGAGCTCGCTCTTGCTCACCTAGCGAATCTTCTTGTCCTGCAACTTTTTTTTCTCATAGGATCCTAGCTCGCTTTGGCTCGCCTAGCGAATGTGTTGTGACTCAGAATTCTTGCTGTTTATAATTTTTGGTCTTTAAGCTCAAAAGCCTACAAAAGTTGAGGAGAAATAAGTAAAATTAGCTTAGCTGGTATTATAAGCATAAGGGCTTTATATTTGTATGTTTTCTTGATATTACCTATAAAACAAGTTAATACTTGTCATGAATAAATATGTAAAATAACCAAAATATGACACTTTGTTAGAACTTAAGCACATGAGGAGAGTCCAACCCAACATACTATTACCTTAGGTGGGAGGTCCTCATGGCTCAAATACCACATCAATCACTTTTATCTACTCCATGTGAGACTGCTAACATTGTCACACACTTTATGAGCCGACATCCACGCCGACTTTCACTCTATGGGCACTGACATGGTGATTACCCTTTCCTTTTTGGCGGCTTCATTCACCTATCAGTATTCGGTGAAACACCTTAATCCAACCTATGTAGCCCTTTCCATGGTCCAACTCTCAATCAATAAGAGCACCTTATTGTTAGGAAGAGGAGAGCCCAACCTAAAATACTAATTTATTAGGTGGAAGAATCTCATGGTTTAAATACCACATCAACCCACTTTTATCTATTCAACGTGGGACTCTTAACACACTTATCAATTAGTGGATGAGGTCCCATCAATATTTATCTTAAAATTATCATGGAAGGAGGATACCATCTCACTAACCGCGATTCAACAACTTCATTTTCGACTAAAAGAAGTCTGCGCCAATGTTATAATTGGAGATGCTTATTATCAGGGTTTGAAGATTAGGAGGGATAATGGTGGCTAAATGATGAAATTGCCAATTCCCATTAATAAAAAATCCTTGTGTTGATGAGGTAAGATATTGAAGATATGCATATAAGGAATACAATTGCCAAACATGTCAGCAACCATCCAATGATCATACCAAAGGGAAACCACTCCTTCGATAATACAAATTATATAAGTTTCCTTTAATTGATTAGAAGATTTTATGGTAGATATCGAAGTACATGCATCTTCTGCTTCAATATGCCCTATATATTCACTCGACTTGACCACAATCCATGTAAGTGACACACAAAAGATATGTAAGTAGCAGCATGTGTCCCCTGCACTTAGGCTTTTTAAACCTACCTATATGATGACTACATAAACACATCCAACACTTCTTTTAGACCTTCAGTCCTTCACGAGTCTCTCTTCCCTCGTAGGACAAATGTATTCATCAATTGAACATCGTCGTAAGAGTAAGAATTTTGACATTTACTTCATAGACATGACTATACATAGAGAAACACTCATATTTAATAGCACAATGATCCATAAATGCGCACAAAACTTTATGGTTTAGAAAACACATCAAATACACATGATCACCAAGTAGAGTCAATTAGAACATATTAGGATTAAACAAAGTAAGATTTTAGAGTCATAAGAATTCAACAGAGGTCATACAAATTCATTGATTACCGGTGTTCAAATCCAAACCTATTTAAAAAACTAAAAAATGTACAAAAACTAAATTTTATTCGATTCATTTCAATTTGAACTTTGGTTTGTCACGTTTGGTGGTCCAACCGCTTCTCGTAAATATATACCTCTATTGGTAGAAACCATGTGATGTAAGAATCGCGCGAAATCAAGCAATGTAAGAATCACTCGCTAAACTAAGTAATTGAACTAAAAAGATTAATGAGCTTCATCAAAAAACAATTTGTTCACGAGAACTTTGAATTTGATTTTTAGATTAAAGAGTTCTTATAAGACTTTATTTATTTTTTAACCAAACTCTAGATTATTACACTCGTTTCCTCAGAATTTAAGTGTTTTCGTAAAAATAAAAATAAAAATAAAAAATGGCGCGCGAAATATTAACTTCCCTTACTGCTTGAAATGACAACACGTAGTTTCCTTCCTCTCATTTCGCATCCTTTCCCTCATTCATTCATTCATTCATCTGCAATTTTTCATACTTTCTCCGATCAACCCTAATCCCTCTTTTGACAAAATTAATTTCATATTCTCATGCATTTCAGATCCATGCCAGCAATTCAATTTCTATGAACTTTGAAGCTTAATTTTGTCAAGATTATTATTGAAGGTTTAATAACTTTGTTTTGAGATTGCAAAGTGATAAGAAAAGATCAAGGATCTTTATGATTGATGCCATTGTTGTTCGTTGATTTTGGTATTGGGAGATTTCCATACCATTTTTTGAGATGGAATGGAAAATCCAGCTAGTTATGGGAATCATGAGATTGAACAAGTTAGTTTCATCAAAGGTTTCTTAATTACTGGTACTTATAGTTATACATGTCTATTATGTGTGTGGAAATCACCTAGATTGATTGTAACAAATTTAATTGATATGGCAATAAAATGAAGTTATTATGTTTTTTCTTGGATTTTTTGGTATTTTAATAAGTGTAGTATAAAATGCCAGATTAGGGTTTTATAATGTTGTAATCTACAAAGCACAGACACGGGACACGACACTGACACTGTCACCCGATAAAATCTTGAAAAAATGATATAATTCAATGTAATCACAAGTGTCAGTATAGTGTCGGACACCGAGACACGCCTTCAATTAGAAGTGTTGATGCAACAGAGGTTGTAATTAAGAAGGACGTGTGTATATTTGTTGGTACTATAGACAAATCTATGTTCTTCTTTTCTTTATGATTAATGTTGTAAGCTGAGAGTATTAAACTGATGGCTTAGTTTGTATATGGTGGTTCTTAGAGCTCTTTTTGTGTATAGATTATTAGATTACCCCTCTGTGTACTTGAAAATATCACAAGTGAATGATCCTCTGTAGCACCGACACTTCTGATCAATGGTATGTCCGGTGTCCACACATGTCTGTGTCTGTCCGACACGACATCGGCACATTTGATTACATTCAATTATGCCATTTTCTTAAATTACTACTGGTGTCGACATGTGAATGTCATAAAGATATGATTTATGATAAAACACTATAGTGTCATTTGATCCATGGAACTGATTCTATCCAATGGGATAAGACTTGGTTGCTATTGTTGTTTGTAGACAAACATAGTTTAAAGAAAGGCATTCTGTTATTTAATAAAAAGGGGGTAAGGAAAGCCAAAATTTTGCATATTCAGAAGACTATCACTGCGAGATTTCACCAAAACATTAAATTCACGTTACAACATTAGATATTCTTAGTTCCTCCTGTAGAGTAGATATATGCACAGTTATGGTTTTAAATTGTGGTTGTGGTTATGCTGTGAACCTTTATATTGCCGTAAAATACGGGCAAATGTGGCCGATGCAGCCAAAATTGTGGCTGTGATGTCGTTTAGTAGACCACTAAAACCATTATATTGTGGCTGCAATTGCGGTTGAAGACTGCAATTTTAAGCTAAATGTCGAGTACATGATATTTCTGTATGAACAATTTTAGGTTTAATGTCTTTAGTAGGATGAGACAGATCAGCTTTCTCATACAAAGGAAACTAATCTTAATAATCTGATTTATGTTCTTAGGATTCTGGCTGATACATATGGCCATATTAACAAACTCCTAAAGAAATCTTACATTTGTTGTAACAATTTTGCAGGTTTTCTTCAGATGAAATTTGCTACCAGAAACAGATTATCTTTCATTTTCACTTGCTTACAATAACAGGGCATGGTTGCTTGATTTGGTAAGAAAACAAATTGACTTCCATAATTTATTTATTATTAGTGAATTTGATTTGAAGAAAGAAAATTAATTGACAAATGCATTTGTTGTATTTTCCATTCATGAATAGAAGTAGAGAGTGAGAAATGCATTCATAGACCTTCTCTTTTTAACACTATTATTTGGTTAAATCCCACATAACATAGTATTGAAAGAGAATGGTAGATCGTAAATGCTGTATAACACTTGTCTTTTCATTTTTCTCTCTTTGCACTTAAATGTTGGTTTCCAAGTATATAGTTTATGTGAAATTTCAACCAAGTTTGTGCAGTGTTTAGGGTGAAATATGTAAAAATCTTGATCCTATTAACTCCAGGAATGTTTTTGAAATTATTTCAATTGAATGAGAGAATACGTAACTGGTGATTACTTTTACTCAATTCGTTAAAATTTTGCATTTGTATGAATCAATGCTATGAAATGCAAACTTTCTAATTAGTTAATGTTTTGTATAATCAGGGACTGTGCATCACAGATACTTGTTTACACATCTATATTTGTCCTTATTCAGAATGGTCATCCTTTAGATGAAGAACTACAGTTAACTTCGGGCATTGTTCCTGGTAGGCGGGCTCAGATGCGAGGTTGGAACTTGCAAATATGCAACCAAGAGCAAGTGCTGTAGACGTTATCCGTTTTAGCGCATCTAGTACGCCTAGCAATTCAAGAAGAGGATCTGAAGCAGATGATATTGAGTCACAAGGTGATGTTTACATATGGGGAGAGGTTTTTGCAGATGGATTTCCTTCAAAGACAGATATATTGACCCCCAGGCTGTTAGAGTCAACTGTTGTTCTTGATGTTCGTGACATTGTGTCCGGTACACATCACCTTGCTATAGTAAGCAGGAAAGGAAAGGTTTTTACTTGGGGTGAAGAATCTGGGGGAAGACTTGGTCATGGAATTGATAAAGATTTTGGTAAGCCTCATCTAGTTGAGTTTCCTGATGTTGTTACTTTGGATATTGTTGCATGCGGAGAATTTCATACAAGTGCCGTGTCTAAATGTGATAATTTTTTTACATGGGGTGATGGTACACATAATGTTGGACTTCTTGGACATGGTAATGAGACTAGTCACTGGATACCAAAGAGTGTCAACGGCTTTTTGGATGGACTTCGTGTCGTATCTGTTGCATGTGGCTCATGGCATTCAGCATTGGCAACGTCAAATGGAAAATTGTTTACCTTTGGTGATGGAACATTTGGTGTTTTGGGCCATGGTGATCAAGAGAGTGTAATGTATCCGAAGGAAGTGCGGTTATTAAGTGGACTCAAGACAGTTAAGGTTGCTTGTGGAGTATGGCATACTGCGGCTATTATCGAGGTTTCTTTTCAATCTGGTTCAAATGCTTCATCATGGAAGCTTTTCACATGGGGTGACGGTGACAAATATCGTTTAGGCCACGGAAACAAAGAAATGTACCTGAAACCAACACGTGTCTCGCCCCTTATTGAATATAATTTCCACCAGATAGCATGTGGACACACTATGACTGTTGCTCTCACTACATCTGGTCATGTATTTACAATGGGAAGCACGGAAAATGGTCAATTAGGAAATCCAAATGCTGCTGGAAAAGTACCTACTTTAGTTCAAGATAAGTTGCTTGGTGAATTTGTTGAGGAAATATCATGTGGAGCACATCATGTTGCTGCTGTGACTTCAAGAAGCGAACTATATACATGGGGAAAAGGTTCTAATGGAAGACTTGGACATGGTGACACAGACGATAGAAAATCTCCTACCCTTGTGGTAGCCTTGAAAGATAGGCATTTGAAAAATATCTCATGTGGTTCAAACTTCACATCTTGTGTATGTAACCAAAAATACGTCAGTGGAACTGACCAGTCTGTTTGCTTTGGTTGTAGACAACCATTTGGTTTAACAAGAATACGGCACAATTGTAATAACTGTGGATTGGTTTTCTGTCATAATTGTAGTTCTAAAAAGGCAATCAAAGCTGCAATGGCTCCAACATTAGATAAACCTCATCGTGTGTGTGATACCTGTTATACTAAGCTTAAAGTTGTTGACACCAATGATCCTTCCAAGTTTAATGGAAAAGCTGTTGCTTCGCATTTTTCCACAACTGCTAATGAAAAATTAGACCAAGGTATTATAAGGTCTAATATAGCCCTCTTTTCTTCTACTACTGAACCAGTGAAATACCTTGAAATAAGGAATCATAAGCCTGGAACTGAACATGATTCTACTTCTTTTGTAAGAGCTTCTTTAGTTCCATCTCTTTTGCAATTGAAAGATATCACATTTCCAAGTTCACTGAGTTCTATTCCAAGTGTTCCGAAGCCTTCTACACCCCCTAGTTCATCACAAAGTTCCACATCCCCATACACAAGTAGATCAAGCCCTTCTCCCCCTTTGGTCACTCCACGATTTTCTGGTGGTATTATCAATAGTTTGGGAAGGACTAATGATGTTCTGAACCAACGAGTCTCGGATTTGCAGAGCCAAGTAAGTGTATTGTCATTGTAAAATAGCAATGACACCCTATGTCATTCAAGAAATGTTATTTGAACATGAATCTCGGACACCTGAATTTGACAACTTTTTAAATGGTTAAATCAGCTCAATGAATGAATGATTTATGGATGTATCAATCAAGATTGAATAACGCATTAACCATCAACTGAATTTAATTAACCATATACTTGAACCTTATTAACCATAGTTTCAGTTGTTCCAACTACGTAGATTTGAACACTTGAAAATCAAAGTTAATCAAGGTAGAACACTTGATATATCTATTAACTACACATAAGAACTGCATTAAACATTTAAAAAAGATGTTGAATTTAGATGTACCAAATAGATGTTCAAATAACATTTCTTTAGTTCTTAACGTTGGTTAAACCTAGAGTCCACATCAACAAGTTAATACATATTTGTTTGTTTAGATTCGAAGTTTGGAGCAGAAAAGTGAAGTGAAAGATGTGGAAATTCAGAAACTTCAGAAAAAAGCTACTGAAGCCATTGCCATGGTTGCAGTGGAATCTTCTAGTCATACAGAAACAAAAGAGTTTATTGAATCTACAAAACATAAGGTATCTTAAATAGACATCGCTAATCATTGAATTAATCGTAAGAAATTATCGTAAATGGAATCTGAAATCATGTCGTATGATATGTGGCTTGGCTATATTTTATTAAATATAAGAAATGAATGTTTATTTCTTTGGACAAGCCAATGACTTGAATATATAAATCACCAGTAGTAAAGATCTCGTGCAAGAGCACGCAATTATGGGAAACAAATGTGAGAAACTCTTTCAGATGTCATTAGGAGAAGACCTTTTCTTAGAATGTATAAAAGATAGAAGATAGATAGGTAGCCTGCACCTTGCAATTCAAGCACAGGATTAAAATTTTAGTACAGCATTGACATTGCATCGAAGAGTTTTGGACTAATTAGATAGGAGTTTTGTCTTAGCCACAGTGTCTCAATGAACTGGTTCTATCTTTGTTTGCATATTTTGCCAAAATCCTTTAGAACAAGATAACAATAGAGTTATAAATCTCGAGTCTTATTTTTGATGACAAAAATATTGAGTCAACACCTTGTACTTTAAATAATTTCTCCTTAGCTTTCTATTTAGGGTCCACTGTATTGTCCATTCCCGAGGTCTTCAAATAACACTCACATCCTCTCTAGTTTTGAAAAAACACAAAACCTCCCTCGTCTTCGTTTTGTCTAGGAAAATTTGGAGACTCGAACAGAGCGCTATATTTGTACAGCAAACAAAGAAATATTGACAACATATTTTTTAACACTCTTATTAACACACTCACTCCTATGGACTTTTCTTATTAACACACTCTTGTTAAACTTATATGAGATCCACATGATCTTGTGAGGCCCATTTCTAAAATGGTGGGTTTTGATTCCAACTAACAAGAGAGTGTGTGAAAGACTGCGTTAAGAGAGTGTATTGCACTCTTTAGAGAGTAATCCCACATCAGCAGGCCCTAGAGACTGTTGCCTGTTGGCACTATATTTGTACAACCAAATTGAATCCACTAGCTGTATGAGACAGTTTATGAATAAATGAGCAATTATGGAGAAGCTAAAGTTTGATGAATATTCAGGTGAGAGTAATTATTGTGAGAGAGTATGGCAGTTATGATTTGATCAACCACTGGATGGTAGGCCTAAATTGCTTGACCTAATTTCTGAGAGTTTGACAGATTGAAGCATTAGTTTTCATGTCAGAAACAGTGCTGGAATCCTGTTGAAAGAATATATATAGAGTTCTGGATGAAAAAATTTATGTATCAATTAGAAATTATGGGACAGCTATGAATGATTGCTTCCCCTTTTAACAAAGCTCTAACGTGCGGGGTTTTAAATAGCGACTGTGATAATGGTTGTAGTTGGGTCTTGATCTTTAATATTGCGGGCACCATAAAAAACTGGTATGTCGCAGTCCAGATCACGGTTTTGTGCCTTTATGTTAAGCCATGCTAACAAACACCAATTCCTTTAAGTAGCAAGGAGTGTGTGTTGGTTACAGAAATACGTAAGAGATATTAATTTTCCTTTAAAAAAATTAGAGGGGTGTGAGTGCAATTTAATAAGACTTTAGGAAAGAGACCTTAGGCAGGCCGGTGCAATTTTTCCGTATATTTTAATGTGTGACATATGATAAACTGAATGGGAAAAAATAAAAGATGGATTTCATAAAGAAAATATATAATGAATAAGGATTTTTTGTTCCTTGTCTTAAATAGCTAGACTTATCTTTCATTTTATTCAGTTGAAGGAAATGACTGAGAAGCTACCAGCAGATATACCGGAAAGAAATATCTTGAATACTATCCAAACTCGAAGTGAAGATTTTCTAAAAGAATTTTTGGAATCTGACAAATCAGAATTGGAATCCAATCAACAAAATAAAGATGACATATCTGCCGCAGATAATGACTCGTCTAAACTAGAAAATATTGGACCAGTAGAACATGCTGTCCTTGTAGGAGTTCATTCTAGGTTAGAGGTTTTGCAACATGCAATTGATATATCTACCTCAAATAGTGGCAATTTTGAACTACAAGATCATAGAATACAAGACAATGCTGATGTTGGAGGTGTTGACCATTGTCAAAATGAAGGAAATGTTCTTGAAGAAATTAATAAACCAACGTTGGAGTCTGAGCAACGTAATTCAACCGATACAGCTACCTCAGATAGCGAGACTTCTAAACTGCAAGAGCACATACATGAAAAAATTGATGAGACTGAAAGAGTTGATCAATTTGAGTCTGAAAAAAAAGTTTGTCGAGAAACTAATGGATCATGTAAGTTTAGTGGTGGAGAAGAGGTGTCATCCCAAAACTCCGAAAATAGTTCAACATCGCTGGACAGTTCAAGACATGAGAGACTGCCAGAATCACAATTCTTTGAAAAATTTCAGTCTGGTGTTTATGTGTTACTCATGCTACGGGCCGATGGAATCAAAATATTTAAAAGAGTTAAATTCAGGTGAGTTATATGTCTCATTTCTGTTTATGATTGTTGGCATATGCGCATGTATCTCAATCAAGGGATATTATATTAATTACTCTGTCCTTTCTTGAACTATTAGACATTCTTAAATATTCTTAAATACAGTTTTAGCGTTTCTAATTACTCAAATTCACAATTTTAGTTCCCCTATTTATTTTTCATGAATTTAATTTTCAAAGTATTATTTCTTACAGTTTTGTCTCTGCACTGTTTTCATTGCACTTTTGGTTTCTAACTTCATGCATTTTAGAACTTTTCACCCCCCACGATTTGAGACCAAATGATAAAAAAAAAATGCGATATTGAAGGATCAAAAGTGTAATTAAAATAGTGCGGGGATTAAATTCTCCAAAAATAATATCTGCAGGAAAAAATTGGTGAAAAATAAAATTGAGGGTCTAATTAGTAAATTTAGAGACTAAGGGGCCAGTAGTGTATGCATGTCTTTTAAATATGTTCATCAACTAAAAGTGTTTGTTATTAGGTTCTTGAACCTGTCAATATTTTGTAATTGGTTCTGTAAAACTTTGAATTACTTGTTTTTTTACTAAATAAATAATTTGTTGTTACGTCCCTAAATTTTTAAATAATTTGGAATCGGGTTTTCAACTTCGGGGATTCAATTCTTTCAAAAAAAAAAAAAAAAAAACTTCGGAGATTCAGCTATAATATATTGTGACTATGGAAGCACTATACTGGCATTATTCATGTAGTTTGTCCTATAGTTGTGTTCTCTAGTTACTTTTATATAATTTGTTTAGAGAGGAAAAAAAAAGGCTTTGATTATAGTTGTGTTCTCAAGTTAATTTTTCATTGACTTTTATTTGCCATTTTATCCTTCTTATTTCTATTTCTCTCTAACATTATTTATTAATTCATTGTTTGAATGCAGTAAGAGAAGGTTCACTGAAACTCAAGCAGATGAATGGTGGAGGCTAAACAAAGGTAGGGTTCTTAGGAAATACTGTCCAGTACATCAAAATAATAATGGATCATGTAACATTACACCAAATGTTAAAGAAAATATTGAGTCATTGCCTTCCTAAACTTAAAATTTTCCTATGAGCATCACCTAAGTTTGATGAAATGATTTCACATAGAAGGATCATCAATCTAGTGTGGATAGATAGGTAGCTTTAATTTAGGAAGTTTAATTGAGAACGTGTAGATATTTTACAACACAATATGCATATAACCAATGTATCAATGAGGATAGGAATTGTAGTCATAGAAGGAGTTGATTTATATGAAGGAAAATTAGCATTACTTTGATTTTTTTTTGTCAATCAAAGAATACCACATATGGTGTGATACTTGTGTGCTTGTATATATCAAATGTGTTGGTAACCTTAACTTAAATATTATGGAATGTTTCTTTTCCCACCCTATAAGCTTCTCTCATGCCCTATTCAGTTCGAATTTTAGAATCCGAACTGCATAAAAATCCCATAAAACCTCCAAAAACACGTTGAAATATTTTGGAATTTAGAATCTGAATATGGTGCGCGAGAAGCTTATAAGATGGGAAAAGTAATGGCCAATATTATGTGGTAACAGCCTGAGCTTGGGCCCTTTTCCACAGGTTTGGGCTTGTGTGTTTTTCCCCTGCAGCTTGATCGCTAACCCAGACCAGTGATGTTGCCTTGTGGGCGACATATTCGAGATGTTTTGAGATTTTATATTCCGTCATTACTTGAAGTTAAAATTTGTTGCATTTTGTTTTCAAAATGTCTTTGAATAAAGAAATTTTGTTGAGCCTTTTTGTTTATTCTATTTACCATTTTTATAAGCTAATATTGGTCAGTGAGTTAGTGTTATGTTAATTTCCAAGGTTCAATTCCATACCTCCTACTTCAAGGGTGCATGAGTTATGTAACTTAAAGACATTTAGGTAGCTTGATTGATGAATCAAAGCACATCAAAGAAGTTTTGAAAAGACCCAAGATTCAAACTAATAATTTTCTATAATTTTATTTAAATTTTGTTCATTTTATGCGAGTGTGCATAAATAGTATTATTGTTTTGGGGTTATATTTACGAAAGACTTTCTCCACAGAGTTTAATGTTAAAAAGTTTAATTTATACTTTATCCGATCACTATTATATTATAATTTTTTTTCAAAAAAATATTTTTAATTCATTAAATAAATGATATATTTGATCTATAATATAAATTAAATATATGATTTATTAAATGAATCTAAAAGTTAGTTTTTTGTTTATAATAGTGATCGGAATCAGTAATACACCATACAGTTCAAAACAAACAATTTACTTTGTGTCGCTACGTCATTTAATGAGTTAAAAAAGGTGTTACCATGATATATCTCATTCATTGATATAACAACATATTATTTGACGTCGTGTAAAATTTTGTACACTAACGTTTAAAATGTATATTAATTAAAAAATATATATTTGTATGATTATTTTAAGACAATTTTTTCTCTTTTACTTTCATTTTATTTTTACTCCATCTTTTTCTCCCTGTTATTTTTTTATCAATAAAAGAAAGAGTAAAAAAATGTTATCCTAAAATTTGTAATAAATGATCGTACAAATATCTTTATTCATCGAGGCATTCTTCCATAGACATAAATACAAATTAATAGTGCTTGGTTACACACACATAAAAAAGCTAATCTTTAAAATACTAAATCATTTTATTATCAATTTCTTTTTTATTATTATAAAAAATCTTAAGATAGGTTGACATAGCATTGCCTTTATCGTCCGATCCAACTGCACTCTAGAGGATTAAGCCATGTGTGAAAGATAAGATCCCATGTACCAAACATAATTTAATAGAGTACAACTACTATATAATTTGAGGCTAGTATACAATCGCCAAACCATACCTCAACCATTAATAGAGTACAGCTACCACATAATTTGAGGCTATTATACTGAGAAGGACAGGACACTCAAGATTGAACTAGATATGAAAATTAAATTCTACATCTGAACTGACCATTAAAATGAGACAGAACCAGTACTATCTAAGACATCTTTAGATAAAGTTCATATCAAATTGTTAGACAACCTTTTCTTTAATTGTAACAATTATTTTTTTTAGGGATTAATCATAACAAGGATGTTTAATTGTTTCTCTAGAGTCAAAATGTTGTGTTGCGAGGTCTTCCACTAACTTGAGATTTTGGTATTGATCTATAACTTTGGAATTTGATTCTTAAGCGGTTTTGGATTTGATTGTTGATGCCCATCAGAATGAATTTCACCCTCATGCGATTATTCATCCGCTTATTAGAAAGCTCTATGCTCTTCTTTGGTTGGTTTACTTTTCTCGCACCTTAAGGGAAGACAATAAATGTGTTGATTGGCTGGCTAAATATGGGGCTGACAACATTGACATTTTGAAGATATGGACCTTTCCTCCCCCATAACTAGATTCTATGTTGCTTGCCGACTCCTCTGAACTTTTTAGTCACTGAGTTGTTTAGTTTTTTTTTTTGTTTTCCTCTTAATAAAAAAAATGTTGTGTTGAGTCATGCCTCCCATTGAAGGTCTTGTTTTGTTTTTAAGTTGTATATCTAGAACGGTAGTTAACTACCGTTGAAAAGATCAAACGGTAGTTAATTGCATTTGGAAATAAAATGGTATTTTTCATGTGTTTTTTTTTTAGCAAATTTTTACGTGGGAAGAACAATTTTTACCATTTAAAGGTCTCTTCCATCCATTATACACCGTTTTCCTTTGATGATGATTATTTATAGAGACTTCTTTCATTCAATTTATATATCCTAAATGACCTTGTTTACCATTACACATATTTGATACTTTATATCTTTAATATTTTAAAAATATTTATCGAAACAAATCTAACAAAAATCTTTTACGTCATCATTTATCTTTATATAACAATAAAAAAATATAATCAAAATATATTATATGAATAATACATATAATCAAACTAAATCCTTATTTTAAGACGAAGACAATATAAGATCTTATATTTTGGCACAAACAAATTTTTATAATGACGTTATAATTAAGACCAGAGAACTAATTTATCTATATTAGAAATTAAATTGTAACCGACAATATCTTTTTCTGTTCAATATAGTCAGAGAAATTGAACTGTAACCGACAAAAATCTTTTTCTTTTTGATTCAATCGACAAAATATAAACATCAATATTCTGTTAAAATTTGAGCAGTAAAACTCAATCTAATAATTGAGATATTGGTGTTGATTTGGTGTTTCTAGAGTTATTCAAAGGCAACGAACTTCAAGCACATGCCTTTAAACGTGTGCATGTCATCAATCTAATAATTGAGATAAAAATTAAAACCGATATCAATTTAGCAAAAACATCTTTAAAAGTATAAAATGTCATAAAATTGTTCATCATCTCTCAAAAATAAAAAATAAAATTGTTCATCGGTTGAAAAGCGTTGTTAGTGACTATGACCTAACACATTAAGTGAACATGTCATACTTTACATCAATCTTATATGAGTGTCGATCTATTGCGGATTAATTTGACTATTAAATTTAAATCATCTTAGAGATAAACTTGTCATTAATTCACATAAATTTCATAAACAAATTAATCTCTAGTGCGGTGATATTATTGTGAAACTAATGTAGAAGGGTTGTATATTGATATCATGTGTCATATCATAATAACTATAAAGATGAATTGAAACTATTCTGACCTTTTAAAATTTGAGAGATATGTTTGAAAATTTACAATAATCATAGACTATTTTGATTGATGCTAACAATTTCGAAAAACAATTTTTCTATTCACTCGAGTAATGTGTGCCAAGTACGGGAATATAAGTATGATTTGGTACTTGAGATAGAAAAGTTATGAATTGAAGTGATAATGAGATTAAATTGAGGACGAGATCGTCTCAAGTTTTTTCTTCTCAAATGGGATCTTGGCCTTCCATTATAAATGCAAGAGAGTGTCTTTTTAATGTTAAAAGAAGAGAGAGTGTAATTAAAGGTTTGAATGTATGTATCGTAGAAAACTGCAAAGTTTTTTTTTTTTGAAAGAAGAAAACTGCGAAGTTATCCTCTCCCTAACATAATTCTTTCCCCATCTTTAACATAAAAACTAAAAAGAAAAATACTTATACTTTTTGCACTTTCTTTTCACTTACACTATTTAAGATAGACAACCAATTCCAAAATATTTAATTTGAAACCAAACACATACCAAATACCTTCTTTCTTATCTTCTATATAAACCAACACCTTGCAACACTTAATACTCACCAAGCAAAGCTAAAACATTACAAAGCAAACCTAAAGCAAATTGTAATTTCTATTTCAATTAATTCTTCCCTAGAGAAACAATGGCAAGCTTGAGAGTTGCATTTGTGGCTGCAATTATGTGCATGGTGGTGGTTAGTGCACCAATGGCAGAGGCAGTCACATGTGGACAGGTAGTAGGTTTCCTAACTCCATGCATTACTTATCTTCAAGGTGCTCCTGGTCCATCTCAAGCATGCTGTGGTGGAGTGAGGAAACTTAACGGTGCCGCCAACAATGGCCCCGCCCGCAAGACTGCTTGTAACTGCTTGAAAAATGCTGCTGGTTCCATTGCTCGTTTGAATAACAACCAAGCTGCTGCTCTCCCTAGCAAATGTGGTGTTAAAATTCCCTACAAGTTTAGCACTGCTACCAACTGTAATAGGTATGTTTTATATCTCACTTCTTAATCGCATATATGAGAAATGCTAACAAGTTTCTTAAGGAAACTTTTTAAGGGTATAAAATAATAGGTTACTGATATTGAAACTTGCGCATTCAATACATTGAAAATTAAAAAGTTTGTTTTTCTAGTGAATGATTTTCTAATTGAAAATCCTAGAGTACCATTAGGGCACACAAAACCCTATACACATATATGTATATGTATGTGTATGTATATATAACTCTATGCATCTTCTTTAACTGTCTAGTGAGATCCCAACTACCTGAAGAAGTTTCAAGTAGGAGGTCCTATCTGGTCTGGGCATTGGTTGATGCGCTTTTGTTTGGTTTGTAATTTTGTAAACTTTATGTAATCTCTTTTGTGTTGGAGGGACTCTTATTTAGTTGTTAGTATATATTTCATTTTGGTTTGTTAAAAAAAAACATATTAAATATGCCTAAAAAAAAAGAAGTGGAACCAAAAAATATATTTACAATGGAATATAATGAGAAAAAAATATGTATTTCATATAATATTCTCAAATTGAACATGTATCCTCCAAGCTAAGATGATGACCAAAATTAAGTGAGACTTTAAATGATAACTGAGGAGATCAAATATGTGTCATTTTTATTTTTTGGTATAAAATATGTGTCATTTTATTAGGTATCAAGTTTTTTTTATTTATTTCAAATGTAGTATCCCTTTATAGTTCTTTTATTTTTTCTCTCTCTTATTTTAAATTGAAAATCATGTATAACTTAATTTGCTTGTTGCATGCAGCATCAGGTTCTAAAGAGTGTGAATGAGTGAGAGGAGGAAGCAGATAGCATGGCACTTCTTTCTTCTGCAGTATTACCAGCATTATAGCTGTAGAATAAAGTAAGAGCAATGAGGGCTCCACTTCTGCGAGTTTCCTCTTGTTTCAGACTTATAATTTGTAGTAAAATGAGTTTTTTTTTCTTTCTTTCTTTCCAGTTTGGTTGTTGCACATGTAATAATTACATTTGATTTAAGACTATTCCATGCTACTTTTAACAATTGTATTATTGCTTTCTTCTCCCTATATTTATTGTTGTTGCTCATTTCAAATTAGAGTAAATTATACTCCCATTCTCTCAAAGATGCGTGAATTACACTCCCCTCTTATGTTAAAACACTCCCCTCCCTTGAAAAGTAAAATTTATACTTCCCTCCCTTATAAGATGCTTGAATTACAACTCCCTCCCGTAATAATTAAATATGCACTACACTTTGATCTATTTTGACACAAACAAATATTTTTATGATATATATTATTTTTGAACCACCATTTAAGAAAAATTAATTCATTTCTTGATAATTTAAATGTCAATGATAATTAAATTTAAATATTTTGCTATTAATTTTATCATTTACAGTATAAAATTAACTTTTAAATAGCCAT
>Ga0315914_1005172_pt1 | contig 19133 bp, 10 predicted proteins | sample MpolenodulesMG_FD_203920 | JGI IMG/M metagenome (GOLD analysis project Ga0315914, IMG submission 203920) | Medicago polymorpha root nodule microbial communities from Los Angeles, California, United States - elongated nodules | ecosystem: Host-associated > Plants > Roots > Nodule | place: USA... | reverse complement strand
GCTTTGATTCTTCACCATTGATCTTTTGCCTGATTTGATAATTGTCCTATGAAGAACTAATTTCAAATCCATTCCATTTGAAACGGAACAACGTCTGCTAACATTACTGTTATTCTTGTCTTGATGTAGAGACAAGTTGCAGAGATGGTGGTTGCAGAGGCATGCGCAGAGTTAGTGGTTGTACACTTCATACACTGTACTTTGTCAACTCTGGTGAAGTGGCTTCTGATGAGATGCTTCTGATAACCTTGCTTCTGATGACGTGTCTTTAGGAGCGCTTTCTTCAGACTCGTTTCTTCAAACGCACTTCTTCAGACGCATTTCTTCAGACGCTCTAAGCTTCAATAAAAATTCCTTTTGCTCTTGACTTGTTCATTCAGAATCTTTATGAATAGAACTTTGATTATGATCTTGTACACTTGAACAAATGTTTAGCATATCCAATTGATAATTTTTTAATACCTTGTTATCATCAAAACTCAATAGGTGATTTTGCGAAACACCCTTTGTTCCAACACTATTAACATGGATGTTGTGAGGTTGTTCGCAGATTCATGATTTTTGTTTTTATCGACTTTGAATTTTTATTGTATCTATGTACTCTATCAATTTGAATGAATGTAATATAATTTATTTTTGTCAAAAAAGAATAAAAAATAAGGTAGTTCATACTTTAATGAATGCAAACACATCTATCGTTATCTTCGCATTTTTCTTTAAAAAAAAATGATATCTTTACATTTTTATTGATGTACTATCATATACTCTTTCCGTCCCAAATTGTATGTCGCTTTGGAAATTTTTTTCTCTTAAATTATATGTCGCCTTACAATACCAATGAAACATTAATGTTACTTTTCCTATTATATTCTTAACTATGATTTCTCTCCCTTCTTTCAATTCTTTAATTTATTTTTCCCATACAATTTACTAAGGATAATTTTGTAAAACAACTTATATTATCTTTTTTCAACTACGATGGTGAAGATACCAATGTGACTTGTAACGTCGTATATGAGGATTATCACCTGTTTTGTCTACTATGGATTATCATATGTTCTTTTTTTCACCGTTACCAATTATATATTGCATTTTATTATCTGTATGTCAATCCCTTAACAATAAACCCGTGCGACGCATAGGTCAACTAGACATGGCAACAGGGTGGACAGGGGACGAGTTTAAGCATCCCCGTCCCCACCCCCGCTTCCATGCACCCGCACCCGGCCCCGTCCCCAAACCATATCGGGGGTAAAAATTAAACACCCAACCCCCGATATGGTTTTAATTATTTTAATTACACTTTAATTGTTTTGTTAAAACAGCCTCTTCTTCTCTCACCAAACACCATTTCTCACATTTCTCTCTCTTTCCCATTCTATCCTTCGAAGATTCTCTCTCTATTGTCGTCTAAGGTAACTATACTCTTTCTCTAAACCCTAATTTCACACACACACTTCACTTTCTCGCTTCACTCTCTTAATCTTAACCATGATCATGACGATGATTTCGATCTAATCTACTCGTTTTATTGCAGGAAAATTTGAGGGGGAAAAACCCCTCTTTTTTTTTTTCCTTTTCTTTTTTCTTTTTTTGGTTACTCAAATTTTGAATTTATTGAAGAATTAAGGGTTTGAATTTATGTCCTTCAATCAACCAAAGTCCGATAAGAGCGACGCCACGTATCGACGGACCACCGGCCGATCCGCCAGCTTCAATCAACACCGAAGCAACACCGGCGGTGCTTCTTACGTTAAGGCCGGCACCGGCGCCGCCGCGCCTTCACTCTCCTCTTCTCGGAGGTTAGTTAGTTAGTTAGTTAATTAGGGTTTTTGATAAATTCATTTTTTTTTTTTGTTGTTGTAGATTTTGATATATAATTTTATAGTGTTGTTTGTTTCTGTGAAAACATTATATGATTATTACAAGCTTCCGTATGTCTTGGCAGTTTTTCCGATGTAATTATAACTTTCAGTGTAAACAAGTTTTACACTTGCATCTAACTATGTGCTACCACATCAATTATAGAGGTATGACAAGTCATGCGTTTTTAACTTATTTAATGATGATGTGGGAATGAAGCATGTGTAAAACTTGTTTACACTGACGGTGTATATAAATTAAACTCTTTTAGTTAATCAGGGTTTACATATGCATCCAATGATGTGCTGCCAGATGACAAATATGTGTTTTTAACTCATTTAATGATGCAGCAAGCCAGCAACACATTATTAGGTGCATGTGTAAAACTTGTTTGCACTGACAGTGTGTATAAATTAAAAAGTTACTTATTTGTCAAAGATATATTTTTTTTTAGTTCTTTTGGTGGGTACAAAAAGATCAAATTATAGATAAACACCTTATTTACAACTTATAGCACAAGTGCTTATCATGATAAGCACAAGAGCTTATGTGTAAACTATTTCTATATCAAAAGATAAAATAAAGTTAAATTGTTTTTGTATAAGCTATAAGCTCTTTTCATAAGATTTTAGAGAACTTATGAAAATAAGGTAAACTAGCTTATGAACAATGTTATAAGCTGTTTTTATAAGTTCTCCAAAACAGTCGTACAAAGCTTGGATTTCACTTGGGTGACTTTGGAGTTTGGTGACTTTAGTGTATTTAGGGGATGAATGAATGATTAAATAAAATAATTTAGATTAGAGAAAATAATTGGTTAAGAGAGGGACAAGAACAAAGGCACCAAAGTCACCACACTGCAAAGTCACCCAAGTGAAACCCCACAAAGCTAATGCTGGTAGATAAGCTCAAATAAGCCAATCCAAACTGGCTTAAAATTGTTTAAATGAAGAGTAAAATTGGAAGAAAAAAATGTTACACCAAATTTGGGCATCCCTTTGATATATATAGGTAGGATTTAATGAATATGCATGGTCAATATAAAAAGATTTTACACTGTCAGTCAATCATAATTGTTAGATCATTAGAAGTGTTTTGACTTTTATCAATAACCACTTTTGAAGTCACACATGATTAGTTATCTCGTTTCTTAAGTGAAAAACTTTTACACCGACAATGCATTAAATTTAAACTCTATGGTGTGTGTGTGCGTGCGTATGTTTAAAAAAGTTCAGTTATTTGATTGAGTGATGAGGGATAAAATTGTAAATAAAGGGTGAATTTGGATTAAAAAAGCTACACCAAAACTCGGTATCTCTCTATATATATGTATAGTTTATGCATTTTCATTTTTCGTCCATTTTTTTTTTCTGTTGAAGAAAATTCTACATTTTTCCTCCATTTTTATTGATATTGATTGTTGCTTTTGTTAGTTTTAACAAGAAACCTAATAATCATGCACAAGGTGGACCATCTAGGGTAAACCCTACCCAGGCGAATTCAGCCGAGTCTAATTATGCTTCTGCAGTCCGAGCAACACCGAATGGTTCCCATGTACAGCCGCAGTTTCACGGTAAGCTTGGAATTCAGAATAGTTTATTTTTTCAGTGATTGGTTGTGTAGGAATTACTTGCATTCCATTTTATATATGGAAGTGTAGTGTTTGGTAAGATGTGATTGTCTTTTGTTGACGATACTCATATATGTTATATCATAGGAGGGTTTGGTGCATCAGTTACAAATGCAACTGCCAAGCCATCTGAATCAGCAGCTGCACAGAGAGGCACCGTTGTTCCTAAAGCTCCTATTTCTCAATCTCCCTCCGTGAGTTCTGATTCGGTAGCACCTACAACTCCTGTTAAGGGTATGTTATTACTACTAATGTAGGTTTTTATGTAGCACATAAGATATGGAATAAGTTTTTTGGTTCCTTAATTCTTGTATAGGGGGTCATTGTTGAAATATAACTTTTATCGTACTTATTATCTGTGAGAATGATCTGATTATTGCTATCTTCACCAGGAGATGCATCTAAAGCATTCCCTTTCCAATTTGGATCTATTAGTCCTGGCACTATGAATGTGATGACAGTAAGTTTCTCATCTGCAAGTTACTTAGCATACAACTGACGTTTTGTATTACATAATGCTGCCTGTATTTAGGGGGGGAGTTGATCATGTTCTATTATAATGTATGCAGATTCCTGCTCGCACAAGCTCCGCTCCTCCTAATATAGATGAGCAGAAGCGTGATCAGGTTTGCTTTTTATCTCTTTTTCCCTTTTATCTCCTTGTTATTTACTTATACAACAGTCTAAAATATAGATCTTCCATCACTGCCAAATCCTTTGGAAGGAAAGAGGTTGTAATTGGTGGTCGCTGATTCTGACACCTCTTACGATATCCCTTTTCTGTAATAGAAGCTGACAAAGGAGTAACATCTAAATATTTTTACTTAGTCTTGTTGAAGTTGGTGTAGTCTGCTTGTTTTCATAGCAAGGCGAGTATTTATAGTGTTTAATTTCAAAACTTTCAGGCTCGTCATGATTCTTCAAGGCCAGTTCTTTCTGTGCCAATACCTCCTGTTCCAAAGCAGCTGCCAGTGAATAAGGGTGCAGGTGTGACTGGCCAGTCTAAGGGTGGGGAGACTCATACTGGTACAAGGGCAAAACAGGATACTCAGGTGTCATCTTTACCCCCAGGAAGCCTGATGCAGAAGCCTTCTGTTATTCCTCATCCTGGAATGTCAATGTCAATGCCATATCACCAGTCACAGGCACCTGTACATTTTGGTGCTGCTAATCCACAAATTCAATCTCATGGTATTTCAACAGCACCTATTCAGATGCCTTTACCAATGCCTTTTCCAATTGGAAACGCTGCACAAGTGCAACAACAGGTATTTGTTCATCCCATGCATCCACAAGGAATGATGCATCAAGGCCAAAATATAGGTTACGGTCCTCAAATTGGTCATCAATTGCCCCATCAGTTTGGAAACATGGGTATGGGCATCAACCAACAATATTCGCCACAGCAAGGAGGAAAATTTGCTGTACCTCGTAAAACTACTCCTGTGAAAATAACTCACCCTGATACCCATGAAGAGCTTAGACTTGATAAAAGGACCAATGATGGTGGGTCATCAGGTGCTAGGTCTCATTCTGGCATGCCCTCTCAATCTCCATCTGTCCAGCCATTTGCTGCTTCGCATGCTCATATAACACCTAACATTCAGCCACCAAGAATTAATTATTCCGCGAGCCACGGTCCACAAAATGTTGGTTTTACTAATTCATCATCTCATACTTCCCAGCCTGACAATAAAACTGTTACTTCTATTCCTGGCAATGTTGTACCACGTAATCTAGAATTTTCCCGTGATGCGCCCAAAGCAATCTCGCCAACTCTTATAGGAGTATCTTCTGTATCTATAAAGCCAAGTGGTGGGTCTGATAAAGTGGACTCGTCATTTTCCAATTCCATTATTTCTGGTGCTCAAAAGGGTGGATCTCCTAGTTCCTCAGTAACATCTAGTGGTGCTCACCCTTTGGTGCCACCAAAAGGGCCTGGAGCTTGTTCTGAAATCTCTTCGCAACAATCTAGCGCTGCATCTGCTCCTACTGAAAAGATCACATCAGCTTCCTTGCTGCCTTCTTCAACTGCTTTTAGTGAACATTCTGTTTCAGTAGTATCCAATAATGAAGGCCGAAACAAGGAAGCTCTTAGTAGGTCAAATTCTTTGAAGGGTAATCAGAAGAAACCACAGAAAAAAGGCCAATTGCAACATCAGGTACAAAAGTGGTAGTGATTCAAAAACCCTTTTCCTAATATTATCTCAGTATGTTTCAAGTCTTGTGAATATCCTTCTATTTATTTTCTTCATAACAGGTGGCTGTACAATCTTCTGCCGTGGTTAATGAACCTTCCCTACCTGTTGATGGTGGTATCTCTGATTGTGTAGTTCCTGAAGTTGTAGGAAATAAAACAACCTATTCTGCAGCAATTGCTAACGAAGATCTATTAACAACAGTTGCTAGCGGTGAGAGCATGTCTTCTGTTGAAGAAAAGACCAATGGTTCTACACAGATTTCTGCCTCTTCTTCAGCTGAAGGACCTGTTACTCAAGCTGTGGATAGTTTGAACAATCATAAAAGTGATGAGCTAGATGAATCATCCCGGGAGGATAAACTATTGAGGCAGAACGAATTAGTGGGCGATAAAACTGAAATTTCAACTCTGCAGACAGGTAAAAATGTCAGTGACGATAGAGCAGACTTCAACCACCTCAAAAAAGGTGCTTCAGAGTTAAGCACTGGGGTTATACCTTTGAGGACTGGACTGCAAGGACAGGACGAAATTGAATCTGCAAGTTGCAACTCGGATTGTGACCAGATGGCTGATAATTTAGGCATGTCGACTTCTGTATTGGATTCTAAAAATGTCTCCTTAAGCAGAATCGACAGTGTAGTTAGTAATGAAGCTACATCTACAAATTCTGGCACGTCAGATCATCAATCTTCTGGCTATCTCGAAACAACATCAAAACAGTGCAAGGATAGTTCAGAGGATTCTGGTACTGGCTCAGAGTCTCTTCCCGCAGCATCTGTTACTGTAGACAGACCAATTTTGGAGCCAAGTAAGGTGAAAGGTACATCAAAGAAGAAAAATAAAAGAAAGGAAATTCTTCAGAAGGCAGACGCTTCTGGGTCAACATCTGACCTTTATAACGCTTACAAGGGACCTGAGGAAAATAAAGAAGCTGTTCCAACTTCAGAGAGTACTGCAAATGTATCTACTTCTGAAAATTTGAAGCAGCTGCCGATGGACACTGCTCAGCCAGCTACAGTTGCAAATGAACAGTCTAGACAGAGTAAGGCTGAGCTTGAGGACTGGGAGGATGCCGCTGACATGTCCACACCAAAGCTAGAAGTATCAGATAAACCTCAACTGGATAGCAATGGAAGTGCAGTTACTGACAAAAAGTACTCTCGAGATTTCCTTTTGAAATTTGCAGAGCAATGCTCTGATCTTCCTGTAGGGTTTGAAATCACGGCAGACATAGCTGAAGCGTTGATGAGTTCCAATATTGGTTCACATGTTATTGAACGCACACATTCTTCTACTGGAAGAAATACAGATAGGTCAGGTGGGGTGTCTCGGATGGATCGTCGTGGAAGTGGTGTTATTAAGGACGACAAATGGAATAAAGTTTCTGGTGCTTTTCGTTCTGATTTGCGTTTGGATGGAATTGGAAGTAATACAGGATTCCGACCTGGCCAAGGAGGTAATTCTGGTGTTTTAGGGAATCCACACACACCGACAGCTTTGCCGTATGGTGGAGCGATTCTTTCTGGGCCAATGCAATCCATGGTAAATCAGGGTGGAGTGCAAAGAAATAGCCCTGATAGTGAAAGGTGGCAGCGTGCTGCTAACTTCCAGCAGAGGGGTTTAATTCCATCTCCTTCTCAGTCTCCTTTGGTGACGATGCACAAAGCTGAAAAGAAGTATGAGGTGGGCAAAGTGACAGATGAGGAACAGGCGAAGCAGAGGCAGTTAAAAGGCATATTGAACAAGTTAACTCCTCAGAATTTTGACAAGCTTTTTGAGCAGGTAAAAGCAGTTAATATTGACAATGCAGTCACTCTCACTGGTGTCATCTCACAAATCTTTGAGAAGGCCTTAATGGAACCTACCTTCTGTGAAATGTATGCAAATTTCTGTTTTCATCTGGCAGCTGCATTGCCTGATCTCAGTCAAGACAATGAAAAAATAACATTTAAGAGATTATTGTTAAACAAGTGCCAGGAAGAATTTGAGAGGGGTGAAAGAGAGCAAGAAGAAGCTAATAAAGCTGATGAAGGTGAGGTGAAACAGTCTGATGAGGAAAGAGAAGAGAAACGATCCAAGGCTAGAAGACGAATGTTGGGTAATATCAGATTAATTGGAGAACTATATAAGAAGAAAATGTTGACAGAGAGGATAATGCACGAGTGCATCAAAAAGTTACTGGGTCAGTGCCAGAATCCTGATGAAGAAGATATTGAAGCTTTGTGCAAACTGATGAGTACTATTGGGGAGATGATCGACCACCCTAAAGCCAAGGAACATATGGATGTATATTTTGAAAGAATTAAATTATTATCAAACAACATGAATTTATCTTCTAGGTTGAGGTTCATGTTGAAGGATACCATTGATTTGAGAAAGAATAGATGGCAACAGAGGAGAAAAGTTGAAGGTCCAAAGAAGATTGAAGAGGTACACCGGGATGCTTCCCAAGAGAGGCAATCCCAAGCAGGTAGGACAGGTCGTGGTATGGGTATTAATGCGGCAAGAAGGGTCCCTATGGATTTTGGTTCAAGAGGTTCATCTATGTTATCCTCTCCTAATGCTCAGATGGGTGGATTGCCTACTCAAGTTCGTGGATATGGCTCTCAGGATGTCCGTGGGTTTGAAAGGCAATCTTACGAGGCTAGGACACTGTCAATTCCCTTGCTTCATAAGCCTTTAGGTGATGAGTCGATAACCTTGGTACCCCAAGGTGGTCTTGCTAGAGGAATGTCCATTAGAGGTCCACCTGCAGTTTCAAGCTTTGCTGCTCCTAACGGTTATAGTACTTCATCGGATCGCACTTCATCCAACTCTAGAGAGGACATCACACCAAGATATGTTCCGAATAGATTTTCTAGTCCATCTGCTTACGATCAAACAAGTGCTCATGAGCATAATATGAATTATGGTAACAGGGATTTGAGAAATGCAGATAGGTTACTTGATAGACCTGTTGTAATTTCACCTCCTGCTCGAGCACAAGAGACGGCAGTCTCCCAGAATACCTCTTCAGAAAAGGGTATGTCAGAAGAGCAACTTCAGAACATGTCCATGGGAGCAATTAGAGAATACTATAGGTACTGCATACTCTTCATGTGTTTTCTATTCCCTTTGTTTAAGCTTGTGCCAATTGTATTCTTTCTGAGAAGCATGATTACTAGTTGGGTATTCATCATTTTTCTTGGAAGTATAATACTCAGCATGCTGAACAAGTTCGTACTGTATTTTGCGTCTTGTTTTTATCCCATGAATATATTGCTTTAAAACATAACATAATACTTGTCTTGGAAGGGTTGTAGTTGCAATATTTAAATTATTTATAAATAATGAAAATGATGTGCTTAAACATAATTTACTGGCTAGTGTTGAAATATTTTATAGGTTATAGTAATATAAAATCTGAAGGAAATTGGTATTAGTATGGGTGGAAAATAATTGATAACGTGGCAATTAGTGGACTGGGTACATCACAGGCAATTTTTTAATAGGGCCCTTATTATAACGGAGGGAAAAAGTAAGAGAACTTCATTCAATATCTTTTCTATCAAGAATTTAGGATTGGCTGAAGAGATTATCATCTCGAACTTATTTTCTAATATGTGCACTGTTACTATTAAACTTGCTATGCATTTCACACAAACTTGTTTTCTAATTTGTGCACTGTTACTCTGATGGTTTATTTTCCAGTTGTCTTATCTTTTCACATAACAATCTGACTGTGAGTTATGCAATTCAGTGCTAGAGATGTGAACGAAGTTGTTTTGTGCATCAAAGATCTGAACTCTACAAGTTTTCATCCTTCCATGGTTTCTGTCTGGGTCACAGACTCATTTGAGAGAAAGGATACAGAGAGAGATCTTTTGGCCAAACTGCTGATGGACCTTGTGAAATCTCATGGTGGTACCTTAAGTCAAGCCCAGCTGATCAAAGGGTACAATTTATTTGATAACATGACTGATTAGTTGTATGAATCTGTCGTTATGGTTTAAAAAAAATTAAAATTCTTGCTTATATCCCTGTGCATCTTTGCTAGGTTTGAATCTGTTCTAAGTACTTTGGAAGATGTGGTTACGGATGCCCCGAAAGCACCAGAGTTTCTGGGCCGCATTTTTGCCAAATCTATAACAGAGCATGTAGTCTCTTTGAAGGATATTGGGCGGTTAATACATGATGGAGGAGAGGAACCAGGAAGCCTCATACAGATTGGACTTGCAGCTGACATTCTTGGAAGCACCTTGGAAGTGATACAAACAGAGAAGGGTGATGCCTTCTTGCATGAGATCCAGACAAACTCGAGCCTACAGTTGCAGAGCTTCCGGCCGCCTGAACCTATTAAATCCCGAAAGCTAGAGAAATTCATTTAGGGGATAAAAATGGTGAAAGATTATTTATGTCTCGGTGCTTTTTAGAATACTCCAATTTGCAAAAATGTTTGATGGTGAGACGATTTTATTCTTGGATTTCTGTCTAAATAATATCTTTACTACAATTATGAAAGGTACAGTTAAGCATCAGACATTTTAGGCTCAGATATATAACGTTTGTCATGAGGAGTTTAATTTTTTTAAATCAGTATTGTATCATTCAATCATCTGCCTATGAAAATATAATGTTGTATTGATCTGCAACAAGATCAACGTGTATACAAAAAGTTTCTGTAGTTTAGTCAAAATATGTGTGATGCATGGGCATTTAGGCAAGTATATGGTACATGATTTTAAATTATGTTAGCTGCTGATTGTGTTTGAATTTATTTTGGTTTCCTGTAAATGGACAATGCCCGTATAAATTAGTTTGTAAAATCAATCAGTGGCATTTTCTACGCATTACACCCTCCCTTTCAAGAAATGTTACATTTGAAGGTGAGAAAAACACAAGAAGGGGGGTTGAATTGTGGTTTCTTTTTCTTCTCCTAAAATTGAAGTCACCGTTCAGAACCTGATAGATTTTAGCTTCTGAAGTGATTGTTCAGAATCTAAATGAGCGGATAAGTAAATAGAGAGAGAGAAGAAAGACACAGAGCAATTATACAGGTTCTTTTCACAAACCGAAAGTAGTCATGTCCCCCTTGCACTTTCAAGGAGAGTTCACTAAAATCAATATTTGATTACATATGCTCACTGCTCAAAATAGCAAGAGACTTCAAACTATTCAAGCACAACTGCAAGAGATTTTCTATGCTCAAGAACACAATCAAGAGTCTTCCTATGCTCAAGCACAACTGCAAGAGACTTCTATTCAAACAGAATTACAAAGAAAATTGTTTGAGGTTGAACACTTGATATACAATCAGTGGTGTTCACAATACAAATCAGATACAAACTCTTAAGACTCTAGAATTTCTAAGATATGAAAGTTGTTAAGAAATTCTAAGTGAACTTTTGATGTGGAACAATTTCAGCAGAGTTTTGGCACTAGTAAAATTGTTGTGAGTCTCTTGAAAATCTTCAAATCTTCACTCCTTTATATAGAGGTGTGAAAGAGACGTTGATTGCCAGCACATCAAAAAAGAATTGTTTGAAGCTTAATCAAATCACCAATGATCTGTTGCTTGATTTGGGTATTGTCCTATGAAGGAACAATTTTAAATTCATTCCAAGTATAGAGGAATACCAGCGTAGTCACAACTGTTGTTCTTGTACTATTGCAGACACAAAACAGAGTATTGGAGATAGTGGTTGTACAATTGTACTATTGTCTTTTTTCAACATTCTTCAAAGAATAAGCATCCAATGCCTTCAAAATTCCTCTGAATTAGTCGTTGCTCCAGCCTTCTATTCTTCTGCAATGATAGGTGTGATAATAACAGCATTTGACAAACTTTGAAGCTTCTAGTCTTTAGCTTCTGAACCTTCAGATCCTTTGATGACGTCAGCTTCTGATGTCTAGTTTTTGATGAGAGCGCTTCTGATGAGTCAGCTTCAGAACCTCTTGTCTTCAGAATGCTTCCTTGCAACACAAGCTTCCTTTTTGTAGATTCCATTGCTTTCATTTGATCTTCAGAACCTATGCTTTTAATGACACTAAATTTTTGTCTATGGTCCTACACACTTGAACAAATATTAGCATATCCAATTGACAATTTTTAAATCCTTGTTATCATCAAAACTCAAAGGGTAATATTTAAACACATTTTGTTCCACCAATCTCCCCCTTTTTGATGATGACAAACACTAGTATTTAAAATGTTCAATTGTTGTTAATCTAATTAACAAGTTGACTAATAGGGTCTGAGGTTTGTAAGCTCCCCCTAAGTCTAATAGTCATTTAGGGTAAGGTTTGTAAGCTCCCCCTAAGTTCTATACAAGTTAATTAATTTAAAAACCTAGTAACACTCAGAATAATCTCACATTAAATCAATAGATTAAGAGATGAGAAGCAGGTTCTCCTAATTCAATTTTTAGAAATTAAATTAGTGGGGTTCAGAGCCTATAGATAAATACTACATCTACTCCCCCTTTTGTCATCAACAAAAAGTTAAAATAACATGAAGTATCCAAGTAGTTATAATACACACCGGTAGAAATAATAACATGAAACATCCAAGTAGAAATTAAATTAGTGGGGCTCAGAGCCTATAAATGCACACTGGTAGTTATAATACTTGAAGCATCCAAGTAGATAGGTGTGTCTGAGATGTACAACTTACTCTTTTCTTGATTTCTGTTAACTTCCACTTCCTCCATACTAGAGATAACATTCTTGAAATAGTCTTGAAGTGAGTTCATAGTCTGATTATGTGCTTCCAAAGATAGCTTCTGAAGCTCACACATTACATAATCTACTCTTTCTTTCAACCCTGTCCATTCATCAACATAGTCATTCTCATGAACAAGGTTGTTTCTGGTCTTTACCAACCTGTTCAGATCCTTAAAGATATTCTCACAAACCTCTTTTAATATAGTAGAGTCAAGAAAAAGGGTAGGTGGGGGTGAGACATTTGTAGAGATGGGTTGAGTGGATGAGCTTGGAATATCTGTGATTGAGGTTTCAGATATTGGCTGACTAGGTGCAACAAATGGTAGATCATGGACAAATTATAGCACAAATGGTAGGGATGGATCTAAGGTTGTACCAATTTGAGTAGGTTGCACATTTTCAGCATTTGACTCTGTTGTGATCATGAAATCATTTTCAGTGGAAGTTTCAGCAGGGTTAAGTGTAACCTCTAAAGAGGGTGGGGCTACACTAATAGGTTGAGGATCAATTGCAGCTTCTGAGACAAAAGCAGGTATGGCTACAATGATTGGTGATTCAACAAGAGTTTGTCCTTCTAATACTGAAGTGTCAGCATCAGTCAAGGATTGATTAAGTATTTGAGACTCAGGTTGAATCTGGTTGGGTGAATATGACCTTAGTTCAGGTTGTTGTTGTTGGGGGCTTCCTAAAATTACTTCATCAGAAGCTATTTCAGAGGCTTTCTCTGAGTTTGCCTTAAAACTTGGTAATTCACCTTGATAGTGGTTGGTCAATTCCTCAAGTACAGAAGGATCACTAGTTTGAGTTGTTGGTTGAGGTTGAGATGATGATTCAGGGATGTCAGACTCAGGCACTGCTTGCTCACTTTCAACTTCTGCATCAGCAGGAATGGTTTGAAGTGGCTGAATAAATGGTGGTTGGAGAGGATGATTAGCATGCAGTCTTTGACATACATCAATTCTCATTTGGGCCATTTCACCTATACTTTTAAGAACAAATGGATACATAGGCACAAATTCCTCATTGACAGGCTTTTTCTGGTGTTTGGTGGATGGTGATGGGGCTAAGGATTTATTTAGCATTTCATAGACTTTACTCAATGGAATATCATCTATGGTATATGAGGAGGTTGAGGTTGAGGTAGACTCTATTTCTACTACATTATCACATATATTGTGAGAAGAAATATTACCTCTTGTGGCTTGTGAAGCATCAGCTCCTGAAGTTCCAGCTTCTGAACAAGCAACATTCTCCCTCTGAGCTCCTTCAGCAATGTCGAGTAGATCACCAACAACTACCAACTCTTGTATACCTTCTGCAAGCTCAACTACCTTCTGAGCATCTTCAATTGTTGATTCCTTCATCAATACTTCAGTAGACACATCTATTTCTTTTGCAATCTCAAGTGCCTCTGCAACTGCTCTCTTCTTGTTTATCTCCATCCTTGTGACTAAATCAGTAGCAGCTTCAACCTCTGCATCCTCTTGAATCACATAATCTGAAACTTTCAGTTTCCTGATGTTCTTCTTCTTCTTCTTCTTCTTCTTCTTCTTCTTCACCTTTGGTTGAGGAGGTATGGCTCCTGAAGATTTAGTTGAAGATCCACCTCTAGTTCTCTTGTTTAGAACCTTCATTGGTTCTAAGTCTTGAACTTCTTCATGAATAGTTGGCATAGAAGATCCAAATTCCTTGACTTAAAGAGCAACTTTCTCCTTCTTAGCCTTCTTAGGCTTTGGTTCAGAAGCTTCACTTTCAGCAGCTTCTGAAGCAGCTTTCTTCTTGGACTTTCTCTTCTTAGAAGCAACTTTCAGGTACCACCATACATAGTGTCTGGTATGTCATTGTACTTACTGACTTCTCCAGTCCTCTGAAAGTGTTCATAAACATAGATGGCACATACTTCATGAGGGTCTTGCTTTGAGATAGGGGAAAATCATCCATAAGGTTGGATAAGATCATTGACTCCTTCAGATCAGTGTCTAGCTTTGTGACCTTCTTAATCAGAAGCATATTCTTCAAGGTACTAGCATTGATATACTTGACACAAACTGTGCCCAATTGATCATCATTGACTGCTTTTGATAATCTAATGGCCTCTAAGATGCCTCCTTGATGAAAGATCTCTAAAAGCAGTCTTCCATAAGAAATGAAGCTTCTGTTCTTCTCCTGGCTCTCCTTCAGTGCCTACAACATGTGATGAAAGATATACCTTGGCAGGTTTACCTTCTCAAATGTAACCAAGAAGTGCAAGAACACCTTGTGTTCCAATGACAGCTGATCTACCCCTTCACCTTTGGGTAGAAAGCACTCTTGCATAAACTTCTGAAGTACTTTATGCTCCTTCTTCATATCCTTGTACTTTCCTTTAGCCTTCCCATTGAACAGAGAATGTTTAGCTATTCCTTTCCAAGGACTTGTAATACTGTTCAGATTCTCTTCAATAGAACCTTCATCATCTCTTCTGCATGCTCTTGCAATGACTTCTTCAGTTATAGTGACAAGAATACCCATGATGTTTGAGTGAATTTCTGTCTCTATAAAAGGTTTCAGACCCAGTTCTTCTTTAGTCTTCCCTCCAAGACTTGGATCAATCAGAACTTTCTCATGCTCTACCATTATGGCAGCATATTTGTCATAGATTTCTGCCCTAACCCAGAAGTATCTGACCAGATTCTCATAGGTAGGACCATTCAGCATGTTGAAGTAGCCATTCATGTCCTGATACTTCAAGTAGTTGGTGAGGTTGCAATCATGGTGAGTGAGAGAAATAAAATCCACTGGATTTTCCACTTGAACGATTAATTGACCTTATTCCAGTTTCATGGTTCTTCCTTTAATTTGATAAGTGTCACTTGTAACTAGTTGCATGGAAATTTCTTGATTCAAACTTGATGAAGCCAGGGTTCTAGGTTTTGATTTTGAGAACGAAAAGATTTTCCAGAGAGTATGGTCTAAAATCAGAAAGTGTAGGAAGTGAAGTGAGAAGTGTGTGTTTTTGTCTAAGTGATTTTAGCAAAAACGTTTGCAATTCAGAAGGGGACAAACAAACACAACATTAATGACATAGGGGGCGCGAGATAGTACATTCAAAGAAAAAATCATCATTGCCCTCTTACGTCATATACCAATACACATAAGCCACATCAAAAATTTCCAGAGTAACTGCCATGTTAGTGGGACAGGTCTTAACAAAAAGTAACTTCCAACGATTCCACTAACTCTACTATTTAGAAGCAAAAAGTTCACCTTCTAGAGTTCAGAAGCTGATGTCATCAGAAGCACGTTTTCCTCAGAACCTCAGTGAAGAGCTTATGATGGACTATAGCTTCTGAACAACTTCAGAACCTAAATTTCTATTCAAAGGCAAACAATTTTAATCAGACACATAATGCATGTTCAAATTTTTCTTTATAAAATCAAATCTTTCAACAGTTAAAGGCTTAATGAATATATCACCCCATTGATGTTCAATATCAATGAATTGTATAACCAGAATTCCTTTTTGAACATAATCTCTAATAAAGTAGTGTTTGATTTCAATATGCTTGGCTCTAGAATGTAAAATTGCATTCTTTGACAAACAAATAGCAGCAATATTATCACAATAGATGAGAATACTGTTAGCATTAATCTGATAATCTTCCAACTGATGTTTCATCCAAAGTAGTTGTGTACAACAACTTGCAGCTGAAATGTATTCTGCTTCTGCTGTAGACATATCAATAGTAGCTTGTCTTTTGCTAGCCCAGGATATCAGATTCTCACCAAGAAACTGACAGTTTCCATTAGTTGATTTTCTTTCAATCCTGTCACCAGCATAGTCAGCATCACAGAATTCAACCAACTTATAATCTAAGGATTTTCTGTAAAGGAGTCCAAGATTTGTTGCTCCTTTCAGATACTTGAAGATTCTCTTAACAATAGTTAAATGAGATTCTCTAGGATCTGACTGGAATCTTGAACATAAGCATACACTGAATAAAATATATGGCCTAGATGCAGTGAGATATAACAAAGAACCAATCATACCTCTATACAGCTCCTGATCAACCTTTGATCCAGTATCTTCTTTGCTTTAGGTGCAGGTTGGATGCATTGGTGTGTTCATCATTTCACAATCTTCAAGCTTGAACTTCTTTAGAAGCTCCTTAGTATACTTTGTTTGATGAACATACACTCCATCTTTGCATTGATTGATTTAAATTCCAAGGAAGAACTTCAATTCTCCCATCATGCTCATTTCAAATTCATCCTGCATTAACTTAAAAAATTCCTTGCAAAGAGAAGCATTAGTAGAACAAAATATTATATCATCAACATAAATCTTCACAACCAGAATGTCTTTCTCAAAAGTCCTTTTGAAGAGTGTTGTGTCAACCTGGCCTCTTTTAAAATCATTTTCAATTAAGAAATTACTTAGTCTATCATACAAAGCTCTAGGAGCCTGTTTAAGATCATATAGTGATTTCTTTAGCTTATAAACACGGTCAGGATGCCTAAGATCCTCAAAACTAGGAGGTTGTTTGACAAACGCTTCTTTTGATATCACTCCATTGAGAAATGCGCTCTTTACATCCATTTGATATAATATAATGCCATGATTTACTGCATAGGATAAAAGTAACTTGATTGCTTCCAATCTTCCAACTTGAGCAAATGTTTTAGTATAATCAATGCCTTCTTGTTGACTACAACCTTGAGCCACAAGTCTAGCTTTGTTTTTGACTACTTCTCCTTGTTCATTCAGCTTGTTTTTGAATACCCATTTTGTTCCAATAATGTTCTTGCCTTGAGGTTTGGGTACCAGATCCCACACATCATTTCTTTGAAATTGATTGAGTTCCTCCTGCATAGCTAGTATCCATCCATCATCTGATAGTGCTTCATCAACCATAACAGGCTGTATCACTGATAACAATTCCATCATAGACTCTTCTTGTCTGAAATATAATCTTGTTCTTCTGGGACTCTCTTTGTTTCTAATGATTAGATCCTCAAGATGTGAAGACTTGTACTTGAATGTATTCTTGGATCGATTAGCTTGCTGAGAAAAATTTTGAGCTTCATCAGAAGCTACTTCATCTTGAGCTTCTAGAGTGGGTTCAGCTTCTGGACTATCTTCAGACTCTGGAGTCTGGTCAGGTTCTGAAGTATTTTCAGGCACCTGCATATCTGCAAAACTTTCACCTTGCTCTGGAGTTTCATTTTCAGGCTCTTTGTCATCAAATTTGATGTGCATTGATTCTTCAACACACAGTGTTTATGAATTGCACACTCTGTACGCCTTTGACCTTTTAGAGTAGCCTAAAAAGATACCTTTTTGGGCCTTGACATCAAATTTCTTTAGGTAGGCTTTGTTATTTAGAATGTAACAGATACATCCAAATTGATGAAAGTAAGAGATATTGAGTCTTCTTCCCTTAAAGAGTTCATATGCTGTTTTCTCCAAGATAGGTCTGATATAGATTCTATTTTGGACATAACATGCTGTATTCACTGCTTCTGTCCAGAAATGTTTAGCCAAATTATTTTCATGAATCATGGTTCTAGCCATTTCTTGAAAAGTTCTATTCTTTCTCTCTACAATCCCATTTTGCTGTGGAGTTCTAGGAAAAGAGAATTCATGGATAATTCCATGTTTTTCACAAAAAGCTTCAAATGACTCATTTTCAAATTCTCCACCATGATCACTTCTGACTTTTAAAATTTTCATTTATTTTTCAGACTGTATTTGAGTGCAGAAGCTACTGAATACATCATAAGCATTATCTTTACTTCTCAGGAATTTAACCCAAGTCCATCTGCTGTAATCATCAACAATGACTAATCCATATTTATTTCCATATAAGGATGCAATGTTAACTGGTCCAAACAAATCAATATGGAGTAATTCTAAGGGTCTGGAAGTTGAGACAATGTCTTTAGTTTTAAAAGATGATTTAACAATCTTCCCCTTCTGGCATGCACCACAAAGTGCATCTGAATGATAGTCATTGTTAGGTAAGCCTTTGACAAGTTGTAACTTACTGAGCTTAGAGATTAATCTCTAGTTAGCACGTCCCAACCTTCTGTACCACACCCATTTCTTATCATTCACTGATAGAAGGCAAACTACTTTCTGATCAACCAGTTCAGAAAAGTTAATTTTATAGGCATTATCCATCCTCTTTCCCTTAAATACTATGGAGTTGTCATTTTTGTTAACTACTGTGCAGTTGGTCTCTTATCAAACATCACATCAAAACCATTATCACAAAACTGACTGATACTTAATAGGTTATGTTTTAGACCATCCACCAACCACATATTATTAATAGAGATGATAATACCCGTTGGTTGAAAGGTCGTATTGATTGGTTGAAAGGTCTTAAAGGGAATTTTGTTTTAGGGGGAATGATACCCGTTGGTACCAGATTCAAAAGAATAATGCACCGTTCACGGTCAAGGCAATATAACAAAATTACCTTGAAAAAAATAAAATTATTCGAAGTACAAATTCAAAGTCTTTTGTTCCATCACAGAAAATTATTTGATTCTTTTCATTTCAAATAATTCCACAGAAATATAGGATTGAAGAAAAAATAGAAGAAAAAAAATGAATGACCTGATTATATATTAACGGTCAATCGTCTATAAAAGAGAAGGTTCCATGAGAACAATTATTTATTGCTATTTCAGGATACCTGGTCTCGTTTTTTTTTTTTTTAAATTTTTTTAAAAAAAAAAAGGGTTGGGGAT
>Ga0315914_1005169_pt1 | contig 19140 bp, 7 predicted proteins | sample MpolenodulesMG_FD_203920 | JGI IMG/M metagenome (GOLD analysis project Ga0315914, IMG submission 203920) | Medicago polymorpha root nodule microbial communities from Los Angeles, California, United States - elongated nodules | ecosystem: Host-associated > Plants > Roots > Nodule | place: USA... | reverse complement strand
CAAGCAAGTTTACAATGCACGACATAGATACAATAGGAGTATCAGAGGTACGAGAACAGAGATGCAAAACCTGTTGAAAAATTTGGAAGACAACAACTATGTTTACAATTATAGAACAGTTATTGGGTCAAAAACTGTTCAAGATATATTTTTTGCGCATCCAGAATGTGTGAAATTTTTTAACACTTTTTCTACTGTTTTGGTGATGGATTCGACTTATAAAACCAGTCAATACAAAATGCCATTTTTGAGATTGTTGGTTTGACCTCAACTGAGAGGACATATAATGTCGGGTTTGCTTTTTTGACTAATGAGAAAGAGAACAATTTTTCTTGAGCTCTACAAGAATGTGTTAATCTGTTGAAGTGTAAAAAAAAAATGCCAAAAGTAATTATTACTGACAGGGATACCTCACTGATGAATGTTGTGGGCAAAATATTTCCAACATCTACTGCTTTAGTGTGTGAATTTTATGTTTTACAAAATGTGAGAGCTAGGTGCAAGTTGGATTGCAAAGTCAAGGACACCAAAGGCAAAGAGGTGAAGTCTTCGGATTTGGTTGACACAATCATGGGTGCTTGGAAAAGTATAGTTAATTCTGCTACTAAGGAATTATATGCAGATGCAGTGTTACAATTCAGAAAAGTTTGTGAACAATTTCCAAAATTTCTAAATTATGTTGAGAGTACTATATTGAAACCTTTGAAGGAAAAAATAGTGAAAGCGTGGACCGACCGTGTTATGCATTTTGGCAACACAACAACTAACATGGTTGAATCCGCTCATGGTACATTGAAAGAATATTTTCAAGATAGTAAGGGAAATTTGGAAAAAGGTTGGAAAGCGATACATGCCATGTTAACAGTGCAGTTAACTGAGATACAAGCAGAGTTTGGAAGAAGTTCTACTGTTTTGGAACATAAATTTGAAGGCTATTTATTGTTTATCATTTTTATAATATGATAAACAATAATTATAATTTACCATTTTCTCAAAATAATTATTTTCTCAAAAACAACTCCATTAAATATTATGTGTCCAGATAGTAGTCGTAGTATAAAGTTTTCAAGTAGTTAGGTTTGGAGCATGTGTTATCTTTTGAAGTAGGTTTTGTGACTTTAGTCTTGTTTTGGGTCTCAAGGGTGTAGGAAAGTTAGGTTAGGTTTTCCTCTTAGTTTAACATTTTGTTGTGTGGTCTATCTTAAAGGTTCAAAATGATTTCATCTCTTCGGGTAAGGTGATTTTTAAGTACAAACTGGTGGACATGATCAAATTCATCTTGTGGAAGTGGCTTCGAGGAAGACACTTTGTTCATTTGTGCTCCTACTACAAGTGTGAAATGCAACCAATTCTACATTGACTTCAATAAAGACTAATGGAGGTGTACGTATGGAGGCCTTGTGAATTTTTATTTTTTTTGGAGTACAAGAGGGCCTTAGCCCAATGGGCCATGTGACTTTGGATGTTCTTGTGTTGCTTTTTTCCAACTTGGCTAGGTTGGATGCTTCTCGGTCTGAGACCTGATTATTAGCATGAGCTTTCGTTTTTGTTTGGCTACTTTGGTTTTATTGCGTGGTTTTTATTTTGGTTGTTGTTTATCTGGACTGAGTACAAATTGTACTCCTTTTTCTTGTATCTTGTTGTACTCTTCTATTTTTGTCATTCAAAAAAATAGATAATTCCATCAAACAAATTTGATTTGATATGATCTGATTAAGTGTAGTTTGTCAACTAGTTTAGATTGGATTGATTCATTTTTTTCAATCATTGCATGTGCTCAAAGCAGGGTTGGTTCTACTCTCCTTTCGTTGTTTGTTTTGAGGGCTACAAGTTTTCTTTTATTCATTTATCGAAAATTCTGATCTATCATAGCTTAAATAAAGACATGATTGATGAAAATGAGAAATGATATTTGTACAACTATTTTAGAACAAATTTATCTACCATAGGCTCATTATGTTCTTACTTTCTGGTCCTCTTTCTATCTATTTTTTTTTTCAATAAAAAAAAGTATTATTCCAAAAGTTGTCATATAAAATAATTGTACATAGTCTAGAAGTCCTAACTCAACTGCCAAATGCCGAAATTGCAAGGCCGGACGTCATGACCCGAGTTCGAACCCGGGACCTCACAGTTGTGTGTGTAAGTTTAATTTCAGTGGTTTACCACTTCATCTAAGGACAAAAAAAAAAAAAAATTGTACATAATATCATTACTTTATTTGGTATGCTAGAAACAAATTTATAGCTTTGAAATGAAAAACATTTCTATTGATTTTTTTTAAGGGGAGACTAAGATTTCTATTGTTGAAATTGTTCACAGAGCTTGGAGTATTATCGATGAACATATATAAGACAATGTAGAACATCAAAGTTTGAAATTCTCGAACTCATGTCTATGTTTCTTCATCTTCTTGGTCTCCCCATACCGGTCTGTTTTTTAAAGTTAATTTTGATGTTGATTTACCACTGAACAGTAAATGGGCTATTGTCCCTAAAAAAAAGGGGGTATTGAATAATTTAATTTGTGATGTAGATGGCTTAGTGATGGTTGGACTCACTTGGTATTTTTGAGGTTCTTCCTAATTCTTGTACTGCAGAAGGGTGATAAAAATATATCTCAGGTTGCTTATTTTAGTCCTTAATTAGCTAAGGCACAACTTGTGCTGTGATACTACTTGTTAAGGCTTCAATTTTACTTCAATAAACATTTTTGCTTATAAAAAATATTTATCACAGTAACAATAAGATTCAAAAGTTTGTTTCAAAGTTTTAGCATTCAAATGACTCATCATACAATTATTCCATAAATCTACATTAAATCTAGCATCTGACCTCTAAATTGAGCTAATGGAATGAAAATAAATTAAAGGTTGATTATTTGCACAAATTAATGATTCTTAACAAGGGCTTGCAAATATATATACTTGCATACATTTTTATTAAGGAACCCTGCATAGCATCATGAGCAATCAGCCTTAGATAATTTGATATGTAGCAGATTGACTGCTCATAATGTTATACAAATTTCCACCAATTAATTGCCTCTTTGTATGCTTCCAAATATTTATGAATATATGCTACGCCAATTAATCTACTGAAATCCCCCACCAAAAGCAGGAGCCCAATAATCAGCTCCATTGTCACTTCCAACTTGCATTGTGCATGACACTGGAACCAAACACAATCCTCTGCTCCTCAAGTCTTTCTTTTCTTTTTCTTCACAGACCTAATGTATAATACAGTCAAAATTCACATTATTAACAAATTATTGAGCAAGTATAATTTTATATATAATATATACATACAAGCAGTATTAAATAGACTTTGACCTTATCTCAAAAGGTGAGGGTGTTCAAGCACATTTACCTGTTCACTAACTGCCTTTCTCTTCAAACAGTTTTCATTCAGCAGCTATAACCATAAAGTAAAATACAATGAGAATTTGATTCATCTCAGAATAATATTCTACTAGTATATGATAACTTAAGCTGGTGACATTTCTCTTTAATTGTATACTTTCTTCATGTAATAACAGAATTATAAATTATGCAAGTTGAACTTTCCAAATGAAAATTCCTCAAACTTAATGGATCCAAGGAAAAGAATACATACCTGACCAGGGTCTTCAGGGAATAAACAATTCTTCTCTCCTTGAACCTAACATTAATTATTAAATATTAATTACAATTAGTACAACATAATTACAAGTTAATTGGTGTGCCACGTGCAATTAGAAGACAGAAAGCAGAAAGTGATTATTCTTCTTTGTTTCATTGGGAAGTGAAATTGAAACTGCTTACATATTGTTGTTGTTGCTTCTTCATGTTTCCTGATCCATTTCCCAAGTATGCTAAACTAAGTGCCTGCATGTTCCACGGGGAAAAAGTAAAGAGAATTTTTAGAACTTCAAAAACAAAAACTAAACGTGAAAATCATATGTACTTTTAACAGTGTGCCATCACTATTCATATTACTTTAAGAAGAAACATGATTACCTCAATTTGACTCTGAAGGAATCTGATATAACCAATAGATTCTAATAAGACAGAGGCTGTGTCAGTCTGCAAAAGTTTAGAAACACCACACCATAAAATTATCGTAAAAAAAGTTAAAAGAGGATGGGAAAGATGAATTATTTAAGATTGTTTTTTTTCTTTCCAATGCAAATTTAAGATTGGTACGTACCTTCTTCAATTTTATTCCAATTTTGAGTAAAAGTTAAGTTAATGTGCAATAACATCAAGCACAAAAGTTTTTTTTTTTTTTACTAGATCAAATCACATTAATACTTAGATGTGATATTTTTAATGTTCTCCAATCATAATTTAACACACATGATCCATCAAAAAAGAAAAACAATACACATGGATTGTGTGTTAGAATTATCTGAAAAATTTAATCCACATGAAACTCACTAAGTCCCCACAATAACTCACAATTGATCATTTCTCACATATTAAGAAAAAAAATATAAATAAAAGAAAGATGAGTAGTGATTTTTTTCTAATTCACCCTTGTTAGCCATTAGTTGATAACTTGGAGTGACACACTTAATATTAATCGGTTGAAAAGAAACAAAAAATAATTAAAATTACATTGAAAACTAAAGTGACATTCTTTTTGACATACTTAATTTGTTTTTTCTAAGTTATTATTGGATGGAGAAGAATGTATTAGTGAACACCACAAATTAAGCACCTAAGTTTTGTTCTAATATCAATTTAATAAATTAGGCTTGTATATATTTACCTTTCCAAATGGGGAAACGAGTTGATGAAGGGCAGTAATTCTATCACCTAACTTCTCCTTCCTAACCTGAAAATAAAGAGAAGATCAAAGAATTCATTAAGATGTACATGTGGTGCAAGTTGATATATTATTCATCTTGAGATAAAATGTGAAAGAAAGTTTTTAAAATGACATCATGATATTGAGAACAAGACAACCAAGAAAGACAAGAGTTACAGCCCACATATGATGTTTGTGTGTGTGTGTGTTTTTGTTAAAAGAGATTTCAGGGTTGGAAGTTTGTGTCTAGAATTGTTTGCAATAGAGTATACCTTGAATGTAGACTGAGTTGTAGATGATTGAACCCTAGCTTTCTTCAATGCCCCACCAGCTGAAGAGCTATTACACTTTTGACAGAAAAAAAAAACTTCCGTTATTTGAAATTACAAATTAAAATGTTAAAGAAAACACAGAAATTAACCGAAAAGGATATATGATTTTTGTTGCGTGTATATTTAAAGAAGATACACAGAAAGAAAAGTAAACCATTTTTTTTATCAATATGATACAGAAAGAATAGAAGAACCGTTTTCCAAAAAAAGTTGGAGAACAATATCTATTTCAGAAAAGTAAAATTTCAATTGGCGATTGGTTGAATTAGTAAAGTTTCAGAAAAATTAAATACATGTAATTAACTTGTAGAAAGAAAGAAAAAATCTAGCTTTGATTAATCATGAAATTAATATGATCTTTGTTATATATATGTACCTACCTGATCAGAAGATAGATCTGATGGTGGAGATCTTATATCCGTTTTAGTGTTAGAGAAATCCAACATGCTACTACCGGTAAAACTTGTTGCACAGGATTTGGAGGAAGAAGAAGGCACCGACACTATTTGAGACCAAGTAGAATTTGGTACTGTTCCATGAAATTCTTCATTTCCATAGACATAGTTGTTCACTGAACTTTCTTGTTTGACATGATCAACAAGAGAAGCATTTGAAGGAGGCTGACTTAGCATACTACTAGCCTTCTCTTCTTCTTCATACACCACACCATTCCTATATTTTCCAAAATCATCAAAAATTAAGACAAAAATCAATTATATATCTATATAGATTAATTCAAGAAAGAGGGTATTAATTAATTACATAAGGAGGTGACTCCATGACTCAGGAAGTTGATCTTGATTTTCATGCCAAGAAGGAAGAGGAAGAGAAGATGCATGAGGATATGGAGTTTCAAAATTAGAATTAGGAGTAGTAGTTGAGAAGAAATTAGGTTGATGATGATGATGATCAGGTGCAGGAGGGCGCATGGTGTTCCACCAGTTGTTAGGGTTTCCAGCCATCATTTGTTGCACTGGTGAGCTTTGCAGATAAACACCTCTATTCATACCTTTTTTCTTCTCAATTTCCTTTGATCTCTCTCTAGCTATATCTTTCTTTCTTGATGCTTCAAATAGGGTTCACCCTTTGTAGAAACTTTGATTGATGCTTCTGTGGTTGGTTAAGTAGCTATAGGGGGAAGGAGTTCTATAATTTTTTTGAGAGAATTTGAGTTAATAATAATCATGGAGTTTTAGAACCTTTTGTCTTTTGTTTCCTCTCTTTTCTTCCTTACCTTTAATTTCTTTATTGCTTTTCCTTTTTTTCTTACTTTCCTTTGCTTTTTTATTTGTATTTTCCCCTAGCTAGCTCGCTTGCTTTTGCTTTATCATAAAGTGAGAACAAAAGGTGGCAGCTATTCCTCCGTAGTTAATTTAATTAGATAATCATCATATTTTAACCGGTCTAACCCATGGAGTGTACGGTTTTCCTATTGTTACGTCAAAAGAAGCCTAAGTGATAAACACTACTTGAAAATTCACATATACGAGAAGAAGATCCAAAATTTGATTATTAATATCTACGAAAAAATATTTAATCTAACAATTTCAATATTGTTAGTTGAGTTGGATGTTACATGCACATTATTATTGATTGTTTTTCCGTGTAGGTGTGTTCGATTTTGACTTTTTATCTTCATAAGTAGATTAATATATAGTATCAATATGGAGTGTATATATATATATATATATATAATGTATGTATATATATATATATAATGTATGTATTAATTTCGAAATATAGGTTATACGGATTATTATTATTTTTGATCAAGTAGGTTAAATTTAGGGACATTGTTTTTTATATTAAAGAACAGGTATGATGGTATCACCTTTAAATCTCTCCCAAAAAAAAGTATGATGGTATCACCTTTAAAAAAAAGTTATGATGGTATCTACATCTATACTATATATATAAAGAGAATATACGGTTTTGAATTGATTTTTTCATTTTCAATTATAAATTTAAACAATTTTTCATATAAGAATGTTGTTTGTTAGTGCCATTCAATAAAATAAGAATTTATATTTTTTTTAGGGAAAATAAGAATTTATATTATATTTGATATATTGTCGGTGTATTGAAAAACATAATTAAGTATAGTTTGTTATGATATTAAAGTGCAAAATATCTTCTATTACTTTACTATAAATAAAGGAAATACATGATTTTGTGATGACTTTTTCAATTCTAATTATACCCTTGAATAAACTTTCTCATAAGAATGTTATTTGTTGACGTCATTTAAAAATATAAGAATTTATATTATATATTTACTATATTGTTTTTTTATTGAAGAAATATTGCTATATTGTTAGTGTCATTGAAAAATGTTTAGTAATACGAGACGACAATGTATGACATGATCTGAGTCGTTGCTTATTTCACCGATGTTCCTTTGATTCTGCTATGACATGGCTTTTTATTGTAGGCAACTTTTCGATTGGTCCAACACATCTTTCGTGTGCTTTCAACGAATTTTTGGTCGTGCCAAATAGCATTGTTGAAATTTAAAAAATTATACAAAAATAAAAATAAAACACAGTATTTTTTATTTTGCCTTTTTTCTTTCATTCATTATCCCTACCACCATGAACTTCATCCTTAAAACTCAATATATTCATGAAGAAAGAAAACGCTCATAATTTTTTATCCTTTCAACCCACATATAATTTTCCACCCTGGATTTTTCTCCCCCTCCAATAACCCATTTTTTTATGTTATGTAATTCGACATATCTGAAATTTTTTTATTGGGGGTTTGGATGAGAGGTAATAAGGAAAATGGGAGATTAAAGAAAAAGAGATGGGGTTTTAGAGTTCTGAATTGGGAGAGAATTGTGTTGTAGGTTTAAGAATGGTGAAAAAGGTGAATGTGGCTGAAGATGTGTAAAAAAATGTTGGTTTAATAATTTTGTACAAATAAAGATGATAATACTGTACAAATAAATTATATTTCCTTTCTCTCAAACTATAAGCAAAAATGGGTCAAACAAAATTGATATATTTGATTTAAATTTTGGCAAAATGAAACTATTTTTTTGATCCAATTTTTGCTTATAATTTAGAATTTGATGGAGTAAAGTGTGTGAACATGAAAAACTTTAGCAATTACCCTAAAGTTATTTAAGAAACATTGATATAATTACACACCTTATATCATTAATTAATCAATGAAAACTTAATTCTCTTAATTACTCTCGTGTACTTGAGAAAAAATAATTTTAAAATAATGTAGGTGTAATTTTGGATTATAGAAACCATATATGATATATCCTTCCCTAAAAAAAAATAACCCTTATATCTTGTGTACTAGAGAAAAAAAATTAAAAAAAAATGTAGGCGTAATTTTTGTTTTTGTTTTTTGAGGAATGTAGGCGTAATTTTGGATTATAGAAATTAGGAGGCACCTACTTGCTTGGGAGGAGGAGAGTGTTACATAGTGCTCGGTTTTGTTGCATGATATTGTTTTGCAGGATCACTTACTTGACAGGTAGAGGTGGCTTCTTGATCCTTTCACCGGCTACACGGTTAAAGAAACTTACCATTTCCTAACGATGGTAGATGCTTCTCCAAAAGGGGGAATGTTTGATGATGTTTGGCACAGACAAGCACCGTTAAAGGTCTCTTTGTTCGCATAGAGGCTCCTCCGCAATCGACTACCAAAAAAGGGGCTAATATGAAAACAGGACACGTCTTACATCAGTTGTTAATCTAAACCTTTATATACACATTTTGTGTTGTTACACATACTACCCATTGGCTCAGAGGTTAGTAGCCATTAAAAATTGCAAAGAGTTGGTAGAGAAAGCGGAGGAACTAGAAAGTAAAGAGTGAAGTTCAGAGATTCTTGCATCAAATTTTGAAGATAAGGTTTTGCGTAGGCCTTATAGGCCAACTAATATAATAATTTCATATTTATAATATGATAAACTCAAAAAACAATAATTATAATTTACCATTTTCTCAAAATAATTATTTATCCCAACTAATAAAAATATCTATATACAATTGATTATTTACGATTTTGTCTATTTAATATCCGACCGTTGTCTCAAATAAGATTACAAGTGAAGAAAATAAAAAAGACCATAACTCTCCAATAAAGATAGATAGAATCGTATTCATTTAGTTATTATATTTTTAATCTAACACAGCAGTAGCAGATAACTTTACTCTTTTTTTTGGACCAGATAATTTAACTTGTTGAATAATTGATACCTAAATTATTATTATTTTGAGATTTTGGTGAGCACAATCTAATAATTTTTCAATATCGTTGTCAAAGATAAAAGTACGTAAAATTTGCAATTTGGCATTAAAAAATCTTACCAGTTGAACCAGATAGTCAACTCAGAGTCCGAGGGCAAGATTTGAAATTATGAACAATTGCAGAAATAAAACTGAAGAATTTATCTATCAACGTATATACTGTCTAGCCAAAAGTGATGAAACATTTGACGTTGATTCACATATTAGAATAACAACTTGAAAAATAAAGGTGTGAATAGAGGCAATTACGAGCTTAGTTCCAAGATCAATATCTTGCTCAAATAATAATAATAATATTTAATCAGTTTTTATTTTATTTTATTGAAGGTCGAATTATCATGCAATCTTTCTAGTAGAAACTGGAGAGTGAAAATCCAAAAAATTACTAGCAGTGAAGTGTTGCATGTCATCTACAACCATCAAATGTTCAAAAGTTATTCAAAACTTTGGACGACGAACCATCTTACCTTTTTTTTTTGTTGAAGGAACGAACCATCTTACTATGAGTTCTAGTTATGCTGAGGGACATAAGTTAATTAACATTGTTAGATCAAATGGTTTGAGCTGATGTATAATGAGTTGGAGATTTGTAAGTTCAAATTCAGATAATGAGTAAATATGAATCTAACTATTAACATTTGTCACAAATAAAAAATAAAAAAAGAGTTTAAAGCGGTTTTTGAGTATTGGTCTATGGTATACTACATGAGTCATTTTCTCATCTTAAACATAGTCGCAAGTAAAAAATATAAAAATAAACTAACGAGCTAACGGTAGGACAAACAACCTTCTAAGTTGTGTCAAACAAATTGATCAAATAGAAGAAAATGTGTTCCAACAATTAACATATTTTTATATCATTTTTGTTTGACAATTTTGGTTTTCTAACACCATATGCTACTAACCTTGTAAAAAGAGGTCAAAAGGTCACACATAACAATATTATGTCTCCTAGATCTATGAATGTTGTGTTTGAGAAAATTGTTTTTGTCATAAAAAAAAAGGTTAGCATATAGTTTGTTATGTCATGCAAATGCAAATAACTTCCCTAAAAAAATATGTCGCAAAATGTGTGAATGTTGATGATTAATTAACTTATAACCTAAAATATAATCTAAATCTAAATTAGTAGCATCCAGTGGAATTCTCATGGATAGTTCATTTCATTTGAAATGTATTAAAAAAACTAAACAAAATTATAATCACTCTAGTTATTTGGCGATAAAGTGGCTTAGTGATTTGGAAAGAAGATAAGAGTCATTGTGATAAGAAAATCGTGAATTCCATTCATAACCCTAAAAAAATTGGCGATTAGCATTTGTCCCAAACGTTTTCATTCACTTAAATTATAGTAAAATAAATTATAAATATACAAATATGAATTATTCACCACCACTTACCAATGTCTAATTTTTAACAATGAATGAACTTTTTACCACTTGAACCTCACGTATTAATCCGATTATTGTTAATTTGAAATAATATGCGATAAGAAGGTAAAAATGGCTCGATAAAAATAATAATAATTGATATAGTACTTCTACTTATAAACCTCCTATTATAAGAAGGTGTTCGCAGAATTCAGGGCATTTAACCCTCCTCCGTATCAAAAGACAATATAGATATGCTAAATCTTGTCAAAATAAGGTAATAATAACGTTTTAAAAATGGTAAAATAAATTAGAAGTATTTTTTCCGAAAAAAATGAAAATGAGAAAGCTTGAATAAAAAAAGTAGGAGTAAATAGGCCCCCTTGAAATCGTAAGATTCGTCAATTACCCCCTGAAATTAACAAAACATCAATTACTCCCTTGAAATTGCACAACGTTAATCAATTTACCTTCTCCGTCAAATTTTTCTGTTAGTGAACATGACGTTTTGTAAATACCCCCTGAAGTTTTGCACTTATGTGCAAAATGCCCCCCGAACTTGAAAATTTATATTTTTAATGTGTAATGAGAACTATTGTTGTTCTTTTTTATTTATTTATTTAGGGGGAAATAGGATAGAAATGTAACATAGTGATTTCCTTGATGGTTGATTTATTAAATTTAATATGGAGAAGTGAATGAATGGTATCATCTTAAAAATATGAACTAATTTGAGGTTTGATCTTTTCTTTTTCACATTGCATGTCATATTAGAGGAAAATGCATAGACCTTAAATCTTAGACTACGTGAACTATTTGGGAAATGAAAAGCCTTTATACTATTCTATGAATTGTGAGTTATGCTCCAAGGTTCTTGGCTTGTTTTAGTATCAAAATGAAAAAAAGTAGGAGTAAATAGGCTTGTGAAGGTGGAGCACACTCCTTAATTGTGACTTTGTTTCTCTTTATTGCTACTCATGTTAAGCCTAAGCCTGGTAAACTCAAATTGACGAGTATGAATTCTCTCAGGGCCGTTGTAAAAATAATCATTAGTCATTTTAAAAAATACACATTTTTCCCTTCCCCAATTTTTTTTTTTAAAAAAAAACTATGGGAAAAGCAAACATGTACAAGCCTATTTTGATGTATATATGCATGTAGTTTTCCCAAACTCCAAAATTAATAGTTAGCTTTAATATTTAACCGTTAATTGTTTGCCTTTAAGAAAAAAAATAATATAAATTTTTAAGTTCGGGTGGCATTTTGCACATAAGTGCAAAACTTCAGGGGGCTATTTGCAAAACATCATATTCACTAACAGAAATTTGACGGAGGGGGTAAATTGATTAACGTTGTGAAATTTCAGGGGGGTAATTGAAGTTTTGTTAATTTCAGGAGGTAATTGACGAAACTTACAATTTCAGAGGGTAATTGATTAAAGTAGTTAAGGAGGTCTTAGAGGCTGTTTGTGGGACCGTGTTGGCTGCTAAGGTCGGAAAAGAGTTCCAAACAAAGGGAGCTCCTTTTTGTTTGGGTTTTCATATTTGATTTTGACTTTTAAATTGGGTCAATTTAATGAATGTTTTTGAGAAACTCTTGATTCTAAAATAATAAATTATTTTTAAAAAAATTAAATATTTAAACTTGTAATACATTGATTACACAAATTTTTAAAAAAGCTTCACATTTAAAGTATTTATAGAGTATCTTATTTGTGTTTTCCTCTAAAATTTTGGAAATCGTTCTTCCGACGTTTAACAAATATCAAATGATACAAAGTATTGTTTAGTATATTTTTTAAATTGATTTAACCGATTTAAAAAGTATATAACTCATTTAAAAAATATTAAACGGTAATTAAGTAGATGCCCATGGCCTAATGGGTAATCTTCTAAGTTTTTGGAAACAAGTACTCGATCTTAGTGTGTGGGCCTTATCCATAGTCCTCTTTGTCTCCTTTCCTAATCATGTAAAGGAAAATGCCAAAAAATTACACCTCTTTTCTCTTTCACTCTCATGCTTTTTTTAAATAAATATTTTCTCCATTCAAAAATCAATCCTAGGTCCACATTATAATTATTTCCCTTGCCTTTTGTTTTTGTTTGGGTTAAATATGCTTTTCTACCTATAAATGTTACAGAAACATTTTATAATATATTATGAGTGAATTTTAAAGACTACGTATGAAAATTGAATCCCCAAGGGGCCCGAGAACTGAACGATGTTATCGCAAGGGGCTAAAATAAAAAGGCAAGTAGCATTCGATAAGCACGAAGGTTTGGGAAACTAGCAGCAGGTACTAGGTCGATGGCATGCGGAATACTCCTCATCAGTGGTAAACCATGGGAAGAGCATCACCAAGCATCTCCTTAAAATAAAGATTAGATTTTAATAGTATCTGAATGTCGGGAGAATAGCGTAGGAAGTAACCAAGTTTGAATGGTGGAAAGCCAGCAAGGGAAAAAGCATAAGTTTCAGCGAAGCTATTCTTTACCCCTTAAGCCTAAGAGAAAAGTACTTTTAGGCAAGGTCGGCTAGCTAACCCCACCACTCCTTCTCAGAGGTTTTGGGTAGCACTTGGGTGACATTGTAGTTGATGACATTGTGACATTGGCCAACCACAATCTTTTTCTTTCATAATATTTTTTTGTTTCTTTGTACACGTGTGACATTGTGATTGACCAATGTCACCAATGTCACCAACCACAATGTCTCCCAAGTATTATCCCAGGGTCTTGTACTAGTAGCTTCATACCTCAAGAAAGCCGCAGGAGAAAGACCACACGTAAAACCCGTATTAGTTTTATTGTGTTTTTATTTTTTTGCATATAAAATTTTTCACGATAAAAAAAGGTGCCGTTAACAAGTGTTTTTAGTACATTCTTTATACATTGAAAATTACTAATTACATTATTTTCTATAAATGTAACCATGCATTATTGTGACTCTTGCAAAAATATGTGTTTTCTTTGTTAGACGTGTGAGTTGCTGCATGCATCCTCCGGTCACTATTATAAGTAAAAATTAACATTTTAGATTTATTTATTAAATAATGTATGTGACCTATAATAAAGATTGTATACATCTTTAATTAAATAAATTTAAAATATAAATTTTTGTTTATAATAGTAGATGTATAACATACCACAAGCCTTCTGTAAATTAACTTCATGTGGTCACATGACAAGGATGTTTGTTCTTGAAAAGGACACAAAGCAGGTGTGATTTAGTATGGGAAATGAAAGTTTTTTTTCATGATAGAAAAGTTGATGTTTCAACCATTGATATATTATTATTTTAAATGAATGGTTCAGATCTGTTGATGGCAACCTTCTTAAAACTTTTTGGCAAACAAAAAAATTGACCCCACACAAAATTGTTTATATTTGTAATTGATTGGGCTTTTATGTGTGTGAATGTGGGCTTCCGTTTTTTCTTCTTCTAATAATGAGTCACACCTTATTTATTAATTAAAAACAAAAATAAATTGTTTTCTGGTAGAATAACACTTTAATTTTTTTTTTTGTTCCAGCAAAAAAATGAGTAGAAAAAAATAAAAATGGTTCTTGTTCCTCTTTCTTCTTCAGCTAAAAGAAGAATAACTCTCTCCAATCTGCACAGATTTTATTATAGTCGGTCAGCACTATATCCTTTTTTATACTGTCTTCCACCTTGCCATCTTCAACCTCTGCAATTGACGCACCACCACTAACACTAATGCCTTTAATTTTCTCTTCAATGTGATTGTTTGGAACAAGTAACTAGCACAAACAACAACGGTTTTCGTTTTTTTCTTTCTTGTCGAGATCATGGAATACAAGACACAACGTAATAATGTTTTCTATCATTTACTAGACTAGGAATCATATTTGTGTAAGTATCATGTAAAATTGTATTAAAACAGAGATGGGTGGCGTATTCGCAATGGAGGATTGGAGGAAAATTAAATGGATATGGTGTAGAGATGGGTGTTATGTTTGGAGCAAAATTACAAGGGAACTTGTGGGGCTGTCATGTTACTTCATTGTTATGCAAAGAGCTGGGTTAATCTTGAGTTATAAGAAAAATCATGAAATGGGTCATACTCATCATTCACGATGGAGGATAGAGATATTCTTTATTTTGATGGATGAAGAGTAACAAACCCAGGGTCTGAATCCTTTTTTATTGCAGTAAAGTAAGGGGGTGAAATAGCAAATACATATAATTGAATAAAATAAGTAAAAGAAAAATTTATTTTTTTTAATTGTATCAGGTTGATACTGTCAGCTATCTATAGTGGCCCCACTTTCTCATGGTGAGAAAAGCTTCATTTTCCCATGCTAAATGTCACCCACAAAGCGTTATACTTTGTTTAATGTTTTGCCATTTGCAAGTTTGTTAAGCAATGATCATTATTGAGTTTTTTTTTAACGTGCGCATCAGAATCCCACCAAACCATACACGATTGGTCCTCACATATAGATAGCGAGGAAGATATATGTTTAATTACATTTTTGGTTCTCACATTTTGACCAGTTTACGAAAATGATTCTGTCTCTTTTAAATCAACAAAACCATCTCTAAACTATCATTTTGCAGTTTTAGTCATACCTCTATATTCCCCTCAAAGAACGCTGAGATGGCAAATGAACACCTACGTGGCAGTGCCAACTTGGAAAATGACATTAACATGTCATTAAAATATCAATTTTAATTTAAAAAACAATTTAAACATTTCATAAAGTAAAACAAAAACAAATTGAAAGAAATTAAATTGAAAATAATCATCATCATCCTCAACACCATCTTCTTCTTCATCATCCCAATCTTCAATCTCTTTTTTTTTTCCTTCTTTTCAAAATGGTAAAAATGAAGGAGGTTAATGGGAGTAGATGTTACATGAAACTATGAATTAAAAGGGAGGGGGAAAGCTTTGAAAATCCGAAATCCAAACAAAATCCAAACAAAACCGATTTGAAAATCTAAAATCCAAAAAAATCTCGATTTGTAGATCTGGATTCTCAACGAGCTGCATTGCTAACTCTCCGTTATTCTGTCGGTGGTCGTACTCTCTTTTGGAACTTCATCTTTCCGACGTTGCTCTTTCCGGTCAGATACTCACTGGCAAATTCGGTAATCTCACCCACCTCTGCACACTCGGTCTCCATTTCAATTTCAATGCTCTCAGGTCCCATTTCCACTTCATTCAACAACTTCACAAGACTCAAAAACCTCTTTCACCTTCGTTTCTTTTTTTCTTTCACGAAGCAGAGACTTTAAAATTTATGTTTTTTTATTCTTAACAGCCATGGTGTTTGATGGTGTTGGTATGATGAAGGATGGAGTAAATCTATTTGAAGTAAAGAGATGAAAGAATAGAGTTGTGTCGATTCCAATGCCAACGAGAAAGAAGAGATTGATGTTGATGATGTTGTTGTTGTGATTCATGAACAGTTCCTAAAACCATGTTTATCAGAAACAATTTGTTGGGATGATTACAAAAACAATAATTTGGGATTTTTAGTTATTTCATTAAATTTCGTAATAATAATTCATAATGGTTATTTTGTTAATTTTATGTTTTTAATTATTTTTCTATATATTTAATTAAGTTAAATTTTATTTTTTTTATTAAAATATGTATTTGTTGACGTTGATAGTTGTTTTTCCATGAGTGCTTTGCCGAATCATTGCTTTGCATTCCACCTCATTAAAAAATTGGACAAATCAGCGTTTTTTGGAGGGCAAATAGGGGATAAGGATGAAAAATACAAAAAACATGATAGTTTAGGAACAACTTTGTTCAATTTGAAAGAGGCAAGACCATTTTCGTGAGCTGGTCAAAATACGAGGACAAAAATGCAATTAAGTCGAAGATATATCATATGACAAAAACTAGTCTTGAAACGTGTTCAACTTATTTTGTTAGCGACTGTCTGACCGTTTTTCTATTGTTATATACCAAAATCAAATATTGTTGACAAATGAGATCAAAATAGTTTATAAGTATAGTATTCAATATTCCCTAAAAAAAGTATAGTATTCAATATTGTTTCTATTATTTTAGAATAATTAATAGGATTTAACTAATTAGTGATTTAAATAGTATATAAAAAGATAAAATTATAAATATAATAGGTTAAATGAAGAGTGCAATTGTAAGAATGAAAAGGTCGGTTAAAAGTCTCCTAATCACTATGTTATAAATTTTACAAAATATCTTTTAAAAAAAAAATTACAAAATATTTTTGGCCAAGCTACCTCTTTGGCAGCTCCTAATTCTCAAGAGTTAAATTTAAAATAGGTTACAGACTAAACTGCTAAAGAGAACCAACAATGTAAATGAAAGGTAAAAAAATAGTACACCAAATAAAAAAGCCACTTTGATGCTAAACATTTAACAAATATACTGAGCGGAATTAGAGGTTATATTTTTCAAACAACCTGTTTCTTTGTTCATGTACGTGTGTTTGAAGATGTTGCTGCTTGATTTCTTGGAAGCTTATATGCACTCCAGAGTGACTTTCGTACTAGTACGTAGAGCTGTCAATATCATGGGGCTTTGAAGTTTTAGCCCCAGCCCACATAATAAGGGGGTTTAAAAATTCACAAGATTAAAAGACCCACATTCATGCAAGCCCACAAATAAAAAAATCAAAAGGCCCCAAACCCCAAAATTTCTAGAAACTTCTTTTTTTACCGAAAAAAAACTTTTTTTTACTCGAAAACAAAACTTTTTTTTTACCCAAAAAAAAAAAATTACCGAAAAAAAACATTTTTTACCCCAAAACTGAAAGAATTAATACGGGGCTTTTTTAGACCCACAAATAAGTATATTTTATAGTGGGTTTGGCCCCAAATAATTTTGTTGAATTAAAGGGCTTTAATTTAGTGGGCTTGGTGTGAGCTTTTTTAAGTGGACTTTGAAATTTGAGGCTCTATTGACACCTCTACTCGTAGGATTCTTAATGAAGCCACTATATGACGATAGCACACCTTAATAAGCTCTATGGGTCTAAGTTTTTCGTACTAAATATGGTTGTCAAAAGATATCTTCCTCCCTTCAACCACTCATCATTGTGAAGCTACTCCGTTTTGGAGGGGAATTGTTAAGGCTTGGCCCCGCACTCAAACTAATATCTTTGGGTAATCAACGATGGTCACATTCCTGGCAATATGATTCCCTTTGTTAGAAATTAAATCAAGCAAACTCTAGGAGGCTTGAGAAGAAACTTGAACTCTAATACTTGGTCACTAAGAAAATATATCATCGCCAATAGTTAAGGGATATGCATTGGCTTAATAATTAAGTAATACTTTAATTAGTCATAATAGCAGCACCACCATTGTATTATGGTCTAGCACCACCTATGTATTTGCTTAACCATTAAGAAGTAGAAATATCTAAGTGCTACACGCCTAGCCAAAACACATCGTTGTCTTATCCAATTACTTAGCATAGAAGAATATTTCCAAAGCCTGTATAAAGGCATGTAGTCATTGTGTAATGTATCAAGTTTTCATGAATGAAATATAAGTTCAAAATACAAAGTCTATCCTCTGTTCTCTCCATGTTAGTGTGTTTGTGTTAATCTGCTTATATGTCCCACTGATATCAAATTGGTATCAGAGCAAGTTAGATCCTACAGGTGTCAGTGTCAAAAATAGTTTTAGTGTGTGAGGAACAAAAGAGTTCTCACTGTGTCAAAGTTATTTTGAGCATATTTTGAGAGATATGGCAAACAATTTCAATATCATTTGGTCCGGTCCCAAACTAAATTCTGAATTAGATTTTAGTTATTGGGAATTTATGATGACAACACATCTTAAAGCTCACAACATTTGGAGCTATGTGGAGTCTGGCTTACAACTAGGAGCTGATGAACTTGCTCGTAGAAAGGACCAACTGGCACTGTCACAAATTCTTCAAGGAATGGAGTATTCAATTTTTAGCATAATAGCAAATGCGAAGACTTCGAAAGAAGCATGGGACATATTGAAGTTGTCACACAAAGGAGTAGAGAAAGCTCAAAAATCGAAGCTGCAGTCTCTGCGTAAAGAATATGAAAGGTACGAAATGTCCAGTTCTGAAACAGTGGAACAAGATGAGGGTGTATGGAAAAGATATTCCAGATAGCAAGGTGGTGGAGAAAATTCTACGCACCATGCCGATGAAGTTTGATCATGTGGTGACTACGATATTAGAATCCCACGATACCGATACCTTGTCGGTAGCAGAGTTGCATGGAAGTATTGAAAGTCACGTCCACCGAATATTAGAGAAGACTGAAAAAGTGAAGGAGGAAGCCTTGAAAAGCCAGGTGAACCTCAACAACGCTGCTGAATCAAGCCACATGGGTGAAGCTAGAGCTCGTGAAAATTTCAACAATGGAGG
>Ga0315914_1005167_pt1 | contig 19144 bp, 13 predicted proteins | sample MpolenodulesMG_FD_203920 | JGI IMG/M metagenome (GOLD analysis project Ga0315914, IMG submission 203920) | Medicago polymorpha root nodule microbial communities from Los Angeles, California, United States - elongated nodules | ecosystem: Host-associated > Plants > Roots > Nodule | place: USA... | reverse complement strand
ATGTACGAACGTGTATTATTGTATATAATATTCATTCGAAGTCTTTATGTTGTAAACTCTAATGTATCCAGTACTAAAGATAATGCACATGCTAAACTTTCTAGATACGTTTAGTATGGGTATTACAATATTTATATTTTAGTTGAAAATGAGTTTACTAGATAAATTAATCTTAATCTTGTCTTTTAAAGGTTCCAAATAATTAAATTATATCAATATAGTAATCTCAACTTTCTTTAATTGATTGAAAAGATTGCAAAAATTTCAATCAATATAGTTAAAATTTCTTAGGTGCTAAAATTTCGGTCTCTATTTTTCAATATAGTTATGTCAACTTTCTTAGGTGATAAAATTTCAGTGTCAACTTTTCATGTGCTAAAATTTCAGTTTACTTCACAGGTCATATTGTTCTCTACTTATCCGGTATTTTATTTTGTTTTGATGTCTATGGAGTATTTGATTTCTTTTCAGATGTTGCCTAAAAAGCCATTTATTTGGTAGTGAAAAGTGGAAAAAAAATGAAATGAAGAGCTAATAAAATCACAACAATGAGCTAAAAAATTTAATGACGGATTATGTAAGGGGTCATTTTCTCATATTATGCCTAAGGCCCGAAAAACTCTAGGAACGACCCTGATTGGATCTGCTTCAGGATTAGTCACTAGTGGTGCAAGTTGATATGGTTCACATCATAATCATCTTTAGAGATCCTTTGAGGTCACTTAGTGAGGAAGGGGAGGTGAAGTTAGGTATCTATTTCAATTTACGATCATTATTTCTATTAATGTCTTGCTCGCTTGCACAGCTCAACTAGGGTCTCATAAGGTTGCTTTTCCAAAAAGTCAACATTAGGTCCTATTTTAAGTCCCGACACGAGTTTGTGAAGGAAAACAACTAGATTCAGGTATCTAATTTGGGATGTCTCGTCATTGAAAGATCCATAAAAACCGTAAATATATTTTTATGTCGCTACTTAAGACAGATCGGGCACATCGAACTCTTTTAGGTGATACGGCATGTAGTAGACCGAGACAGAAATATATCACCCTACTACTTCTAACTTCTCACCGATCTCATAGAGAGATGAGAGAATCAAAATAAATCTGCTCGCTTCAGTGTGCATGGAAAGACTATGGACTTGAGAGAGTCTAATTCTCGTTCAATCTTCATTCCAACAAAAAAGAATGTGAATTGCTCAGGTAGATCTCTCTTGTCATAATATTCCCTCATAGTGCCAAAGAGAACAGGTTGCATTATGCACACCTCGTTGATTTCCTTGGAAAATGGGGCCTATGTAGCATCCTCCTTCGGTCTCTTTCTTCTTTGGGTTCCCTAAAAAGATATTCTACTTTTTGCTCCTACTCTTGAGGAATTCTTAAAATCATGATAATTGGTTTTTCTAGGAGGATCTCTACATCGCTTCCTTTTTTTGTTTTCTGTTGCCTTGGCTTTGATCCTTTGAATTTTTTCATGCATCTTATTCATGTATGAGTTTCTATGACTTTGAGCCCTACATCTTATTAATTGTGTGCTACTGCGAGAGTCACGACGCCATCAGCAGGTGGAAGTGCTACTGTAATTATGGACTTGCATTTTTTTATAAGGCATCATGTTGGCATGAATGTGGTTGTTGTTCTCTTGATGGGAAATCATGGGGATTCTCGTTCCGCCTGGTACTTTTATTGTTAATTTTGCCATTATAGGTAGGGTTCTGTTGATGTTTGTCGTTTTGGGATTTCTCCTGTGGAACTTAGCTCCTGGTTTGAGACATGGTGTGATTTCTTGAGTGTCATGCCCCATTTTTTGACCTAAGATACCACTAACACGTGTTGTTGGACACTGATCAGTCTTTGACTTTTCAGTGAAAAATTCGGCAGAGAAGTATTTTAAAATACCTCATTTTTGATTCCGAGTCGGGCCCTCTTCTCTCTATTTTTTTATTTTTTTAAAATTTTTAAATCTCCATCTTTTATTTAAGTTTTTAATTAACCTTAATTTTGCTTTTTTTAATTTTTAATTTTAATCTTATCCTTTTGTATTATTAGTTTTATCCTTTTATTATCATTTTTTTTATTTTTATAATCCAAAAATGTCCAAAATCTTCCTGATCCAAAATCTCTGTCACACGCCCAATCCAAATCCAGTCTGTCAACAACATCACCACAATCCTTATACGTGTTTTTCTTCTTCTCATCCCAAATCCAAGCCAGTTTTTCTGCTTCCATAACAGACACTAATGTTGAGGCATAACACTATAAATAAACCTGCAGTAACACACACAAAGGGAGGCGAATTTAAACGAACAACCTGCAAAACAAAACCTGTGAAGCCCAATACACACAATTTTCCAGCAAAAAAACATTTTAAAAAAAACAACAATCCATCGTACAAAGTCATAAACAAAACGCACGACCAAACCTAATCATCCATCATACCATGAACCTGCAAGCTTTACCAAATACAAACAGACTCAATCATCCATTCAAAACTGTCGATTCATCAATCCACAACGGATTCCAAATCAAACCGCGACATCACCCAGTACTGCCACAACATCAGACGTGTACCGGCCTCAGATCGAAACGCACGAAGCACTACATCAACAAGATTGCATCACCAGAACCTTATAGGAAATAGGCCAAAGGTATGCTTTTCTTGCTTTTTTCGTTTGGATCTATGTTTTTACTTCAGTTTCGTTTACTTCAAGCCCATTTCATATTTTTTCTTTCTGCAAGCTATTCACACACCCCATAACACTGTTGCACCCCCCCTGCATTCATTCTTTTATCTTGTTTGATTCTCTCATTCATTTTTTTATTATTGCATTTTAATTTTACTGCGTTTTAAGTCATTTTATTTCTATTCGTTATATTTCATTTTTATTATTATCATTTTAAGTATCACTATTTATTTTCCAGTAATTAGATTGTGGGCTAGGCTTTAATGTATATAATTCATGCATTTCGAGTTTAGTTTCATCACTTCGCATTTTAATTTAGTTTGTAGTTTATTTTATGGCATGGATTTTAAAATGTAAAGTTAGGCTTAATGTAAATCATGCATGTTTATTTTTTCTGTCATTTACTTTATTCCGCAGACCATAGAATGTATCGTACAAATGACACTGTAACGAAGTTGGTTAGTGTTTATAAGTGTGATGAAATGGAATAAGCATACCTTGAGGCGAGACCCCCTATTTATAGTAGTTCATCTTGTGATAGGCTCCTTGATGGTTGAAATATATTATCCTTATCTTTAGTCTGGTGTTTTACAAGGTTAATACAAATATTAGAGTAACCAGTAACCCAAATAGGCGGAGAAGCGTATTTGATCCTATTGAGTCCCCTGAGTATGAATGATTCAGTCATATATGGGCATATGTTCGATCTAACGGAGCCCCAGATGAGTGAAAGCACGTACTCGGTTTGAAAGTGGCCCCAATATGTAGGAAAAACATGGTAGATATCCAAATGTTTGTTATGTATTGAGGTTGTGTAGCGCATAAGCATTATACTGGTGTACATCGTGGAACAAGGTGATTTATAGTATCTCGTTGAGGTCGTTAACCTATATTGCACATCGGTTTGAGACGTCGTTTCAACCGAAGTGGTGGTGGGGGTTGACTCCATTGTTGTGCCACATGTCTTATCGAGGTGAAGACCTCGATGGTCCTTGTCTTTTCCAATCTATTTGTTTTTCTCTTAATGAAGAACTAGATGAAGGGAAATCGTGATATAAAACGCAATAGATAATTAAAAAAATTGCCCTTCCTTAGATCAATATGAATGATCGTGAATCCATGATGGGAATGTGACCTCTTGAAGTGCAAAACTTTGCCGACCTTCTTTGGTAACTTGCTATAGTCAAGTCGATCAGAGCTTCAAAGAGACTAGGGTTTACAGTTAAGTTTTATAAAACAATTATCATAACCTTCATCTCTACCACCATCATCTTCTTCTTCACCCTCAACCCATGCTAATTATCATCTTCACCACCACCACCATTGTCGCGGTGATTTTTGGATATCAAGTCATTAGATTGGTCTTGAATCTCAATTTGATTACACCACCGATCTTTTATTTTCCAAGGGGAAGGGGAAAAGAAAGAATAACCCTATAAGAGATCAAGGTCCGGGGGTTGGTTACGTGAAGGGAAGGTTTGAAGCACCTTAAACGTCTATGGTATTCCATATTTTTAAATATCTTGTGCTAAGTTTATTGCTTATTTATCAATGGCCTAAAAGTCTAAGTATGAATAAATAAAGAAAACGGAAAATATTTTTGTAATTTTTATTGATTTGGAAAGACATAACTCTTTTGCCTACATACACAAAGATGAGATCAAAATCATGTAGTTCATGTTAAAAAGCCGAGTAATTGGTTGGAATAATTTTAAAGTTTAAAAAGAAGTTTTAAGAGGATAAGAAGCCGAGAAGACATAGAAGAATAAAGTATGAGGTTAATTGATTTTAATTAAAAGAAAACCAAGTCTAAATATGGTTTAAGATAGATTAAAAATTTGATTAAGAAATAAAAGAAAGAAAGAATCTCTTGGGTTAATGTCCAAGGTATATTAGGAAAATATTTTTGAGTTTGGCATATTTGAATGTATTTGGAAAATTTGATTATTCTAAGTTAAAAGGTGATCTAAAAAAATCTAAGCGTTTAGGCGTAGCGTAATAAAGAGCAAAAGAAATTACAAAGGATATTGGATCCAAAGTAAAATCCCAAATCCTTGGTGTTAGATAATAATATTATTATCTAACACTTGGAACTAAACCTAAAATTACTAGTTGTTTCATTTTAAAGTCCTTAATTTGTCATTAATTAATCCCTAATTTATCTCTAATTGATTTTGGTCATGACATAAAGCCGAATAAATAAATGTGTGAGTGTCGGTGCATATTCTCATTTATGTATTTACATAGTTCCTAAGTACATTCTAATGCATAAAAGCTGAATAAATAAATATGTATGCAATGCAATTCTCATTTATATTTACATTTGTTCCTAAATACATTCTAAGGCATAATGAGTAAAAAATAGAATGGTAAATAAATATAAAATGCATGATATGATATTAACACTAAATAAACTAAAATAAAGCAAACTAAATAAATAATAAAAGAAAAAGAAAAAAGATGAGATGTGGGACCCGCGTGAAAAGGAGAGTGCAATAACATTCAACATATAGGACAAAAACATGTGGGACCCGCGTGAGTCAATGGAAGAGAAAGAGAATCCACTCTTTCTTCTTCCTCTAGCCACGTGAATGAACGACACAAAAACCATCAAAGCTTCAAAATTTTAAAACCTCAAATATTCATCAAATCTCACAAAGTAAAATACTATTTTGATTGGACTGTCGTGTTGATCATAAATCTAAATTTAGATTTCACAGAAATGGTTTGTATAGAGAGAAAAGTAAACAACAATTTTGACCCATAAAAATAAAACTCAAAAAAACAGTGAATTAAGTAAAAATAATTAAAGGGAAAGCATCATAACAACTCCAAGGGTGTCAAATCATCAAAACCCACCTTAACTGAGTCTTGAAATGGTCTACCCCACTATCATTTTTTCTTGAGAAATTGTGGTTTTGGATTCACGGTTTTAGGTGGTTTTTCTTGTGTTTTTGAGTGGTTTTGGTTTGTTGGAAGTGTTTATGAACTTTTGGTTGAAGAATGATGAAGTTTCATGGAGAAATTAAGATTTTGGAATTTTTGATGAAAATGGTGATTCGGCTAAACCTCAAAATCGTCCCCCACTCTCTCCGATTTGTTGGGTACTTATAGAGGGAGTGACTTGGTCACCAAGTGTACAAAAATTAGGTTAAGTGGTGGGTAAGAAATGGTAGTTTGAAATTTTTTGTAAAAAATGAGATTTTGGTACTTTTTTTGATGATTTTTTGTGGTGAGTGATGATGTGTTGGATAGTAATGAGGTGTTATGTGTAAAAATGATTCTAGATGCACAAATTGTGGTGAAGGAAATGAAATGGGAGTGAAATGTGCATTTTGGATGAATTTGTGAAAGTTAGTGTTGTTTTGAATTTTTGAAAATGAATTTTGTGACTTTGAAAATAATAAAACAAAATTGGTGTAAAGTTGTGATTGTTGGTGATTAGAAATGTAATAGAAGTGAAAGGAATTGAAATTGGAATGTTTAGTGTGATGAAATTGAGTTTTCTTGAGAACGAAGTAACAAAATAAAAAATGTAACAAAAAGAAATATGCATAAAAATTAAAAATTTTGAAGTTAACTTGGAAAATAAGTAATTAAAAAAAGGCTTAAATATGATAATCGTTCCTGTAATTTGGGGCAGTTTTGATTTTCATCCCTGTAAAAAAAAAAGTTTGAAATACATCCCTGTAAAAAAAAATTTGTTTGAAAAAGGTCTCTGGCCCAACTATTCAGCTGATTTGGCATGGTTTTGGCCACGTGGCAGTTGTTGACTGTGCAACTTTTGCCACGTGGTGTGCCACGTAATATTAAATTTTAAAAAATATTTTAAAAATTCTGAAAATTGTTTTTAAAATTAATAAATATGAAAATAAATTTAAAAACAATATAAAAATTCTGAAAATAAATTTCAAAATATTTAAATAATTTTCTGAATATTATATATTCTGAAAAATAATGATTTTTTTTTAAATTAAAATTTTCGTAAAAGAACAACAAATTAGAATTTTTTTTAATTTATAATTTATTTTAGAAAATTATAAATTTATAACTTTTGAAAATATAATTGTCATTATTTTCGAAAAAAATTTAATATATAATTTTCAAATTAAAAAAAAATATTTTTTGAATATTTAATTTTCACATTTTTTTTCAAAATTTTTAATTTTATCATTATTTTTGTCAAAAAATTAATTTTTCGAAAATTTTAATTTTCAAGGTTTTTTTTAGATTTTTTTCGGAAAAGTATTTTCCGATTTTTTTATGATTTTTAAATTTAAAAAAATAATTTCCAAAATTTATTTTTATTTTAAATTTTTTTAATTACACGGACTGCCACGTGGCAAAAGTTGCACAGTCAGCAACTACCACGTGGCCAAAACCATGCCAAGTCAGACATGAAGTGGGGTCAGGGACCTTTTTCAAACAATTTTTTTTTACAGGGATGTATTTCAAACTTTTTTTTTACAGGGACGAAAATCAAAACTGACCCAAATTACAGGGACGATTATCATATTTAAGCCTTAAAAAAAAACTCATAGAAATGCATTCGGCGTAACAAAAATGTTTGTTGATTTTTTAAAAAAAATTTTAGAATGAAAAAAAAAAAAAGGTCAAAAATTAGGGTATGACGACCATCTTCATCATATCTACTTTAAATCAACTTTGAAATATCAAATCTAAACCTAAAACATTTGCACATCTTACTAGATCAAAATTAACTATGAAATTTCAAAGCTAAATGAAGAAGCGTGTTAGGTACAATTTACAACAAGCGTTTTTTTTGGGTTCAATTTTGGTTTTCTTGCTTCTCCCATCATCACCATCACCATCATTCTTAAATTTATCACATTGCACGTGGTGGTGATGATATTGAAACGGATTCACCAAAACCAAACATGAATAAACCATTCATAATAAAATAAAAGTAATTTATATATTGAAGTGGCATCAAGTGTACAATCAGTTAGCCGTGTGTCAAATTTAAACGGTCAACTATTGGAAGGGACCAACTTATGCTACCGTTGCAAATGTTTTGAACCAACTTAAAACATGTTGTGAAAGTGACTCAAAATTAGAGTTTTGAATCTGTCAAAATCAGGGCCTGAATTTGAGTGCTGTTTTTCAGCCTGTTGGCACCACAAAAATCGGTGGCCGAATGGAGGAATTAGGGGCCCGAATTCGCCATAAAAAAATATAACATAAACGTATTTTTGGATTGATATTTGTTCCAATGTTATGAGGGATACTTTTACTATAAATATAAACATTGTATCAGAGTAAACTTTGAGATAGAACGGGTTGAAAACAAGGGTTTAGAAGTCAACAAGAAAACTAGGGTTTGTATAGAGTTTGCTCTTGGCAACAAACGCTAGGGTTGGTGTTGATTCACCTTGGGAAACACTATTAAGATTAAGTCACTCGGTCACGGAAGAGATTGGTACTTTGGGTAGAATTAGGCGGGATACTTATTCTTGTAATCCATTGATATCTCTTTTGTAAAGTTACTAATCATTATAGTGGAACAGAGGACTGCTCTCTCCCCCATACTAGGTCAGTTTTGGACCGAATTGGGTAAACAAATTCGTTTTTGCGTTCTCTCTTTCTTTCTCTTGTTGTTTTCTACTTTTGCTTGTCTTTATAACTTCTATACACTTTGTTTTGGTTGCTTGATCAATAGTTGCTCCACACATCAAGTATTTTATTGGTGTGATTTTCGTCGAATTCACAGCAAAACATTTGAAACAAAAGAGACCAACTTAAAACCTAAAATAAACATAAGAGACAAAACATACAATTAAGTCAATATTTTAGAATGAAAGTTACAAAAGTAACTCTCAAATTATGTGTTTTATATAGTAAAAATGAATGAGTTTTTTTCTAAATAAAAATGTGCACAATTATTAACTTAGTGTGTACACACATATGCGCCAAAGAGGATTTATCTACTTGTTGATATAAATCCTTGTCAACAACAAAATACAAATTCGATCAGAAAAGAACAAAAGTATAACATAGAAAGTCGTGCCGGACATCATAGCTTTAGCCACCCAAATTCTATAAAATCTATGGTTCTAATTTCTTGTATTCACACTTGCACTTCCTTTTATTTCAGTGTTACATTCTGTATACTTTGCTTCACCAATTACAAACAGAGAAATGGAATGGGTTTCAGGCATAATTCTCATCATTTGTTTGATATGGTCTTGGAAGGTGCTGAATTGGTTATGGTTGAAGCCAAAGAAGCTAGAGAAGCTCTTAAGAGAACAAGGCCTTAAAGGGAATCCATATAGGCTTTTAGTTGGAGACATGAAGGAGTATTTTAAGATGGAAAAGGAAGCCAAATCAAAATCCATGAATCTCTCTGATGATATCACGCCACGTGTCAGTCCTTACTACAATCAGAGTGTTAGAATTCATGGTATGTGTACTGTTTTTGATAAGATATATGAATATATGTTGAGAAATGTTATTAACACACATTTTTCAACACACTCTCTTTGATTGGTTAAAATTCACATGGGTCTCACCAAATCATGTGGGTTCCATATAAATTTGGTGGGTCTAATGTAAATTTCAACAAATCAAAGAGAGTGTGTTGAAAAGTGTGTGTTAGAAGGTGTGTCGCTAGCATTTCTGTTATTTGACTCAATTGTTTAATGAAATTAATATATTTGAAATCATTCATTATTAGTTCAGTTCTGATATAAAAAAAATATTTGTTTTGTTGTTGTTTAGATGATTAGTCTCATAGCATAGCAGGTCTAAAAGATTGAAGTGCTTACTAGTTACAGTAGAATATAAAAAAAAATACAAAATGTTAGAAAAATTTATAATTTCAGTGAAAGAAATAAATATTGGAGTGAAAATTGTTTACCGGCATCTTAGTGGTTTGAACTTATTTTGATAGGATGTACATACAAAATTCGGTTTTAAATGAAGTACATTAATCACTTGAATCTATTTTGGTCGAACCTCTTAAGACTTTGAATTATGTTAAGCATGTGTCTCATAGCACTACCACCAATTTAGACCAAGCAATTAGAAGTGTCAAACACTGTGATATATGATCCCATGTAGTTTTATGGCTGTATTAAAGAAATTCTCGTACAGCGGAATTGATCGAATTTTACTTTTTTTTTAAATAGGATGCAGATGGATCAGCAACACCTTAAGTAAATTAATTAAAAAAAAATATTACAAAAGACCAGAGGACATAAAATTTGACCAAGTGAAAGAAAAATAGGAACAATCCAAGTGGGTAATTCCGGAAAACCTCATAGGATAAAGAAATCAAAGCCACAAAAGCAAATCCAAATTTAGACCCCCATGTGCACAATCCAGGGAACCTCTGTATGAGTGCGAAATCAATTTATTTTTGCACTATACATTATTTAAACATTAAAAATATTATTTATAAAAAGAATTATAGAAGTATTTTATAGTACTTTTTTTAAAAAAATATATAATTTTTAATACAGGTCGGTCCATTTAGCCCGCGGTCCGTGTAGGGCTGGGCTCAGGTAGTATATTTCAAGCCCGTTTCCCAACCGAGCTTTTTGGCCCGGCCCAATAAAGCCCGAAGCCCGTTAGGGCCGGTCCTAAACGGGCCGGGCCGCCCATTTTGACAGCTCTATTTCGTATGCTCTTTACATTCTAGATTTTCTTACGTAGTTTCTTATTATATGCAGGAAAGAATTCTTTTATTTGGTTTGGAATAAAACCAAGGTTAACTCTCACAGAACCTGAGCAAATAAAAGATGTATTGAACAAGATGTCTGACTTCCCAAAGACTAACTATAAGATTTTCAAGTTACTAGCTAGTGGTCTTGCTAGTTATGGGGAAGAAAAATGGAGCAAGCATAGAAGGCTAATCAACCCTGCTTTCCATTTAGAACAATTGAAGGTTAGTTCGATATTTATACACTGAATTTGACTGGAAATTTGAACTCTCAATTCATTTCCTTATGAATATACAACAGATTATGACCCCGGCTTTCTTCACAAGTTGCAATGATTTGATTAGCAAATGGGAGGAGATGTTATCTTCAGATGGATCATGTGAAATAGACATATGGCCTTCCCTCCAGAATTTGGCAAGTGATGCTATTTCTCGAACCGCGTTTGGAAGTAGTTATGAAGAAGGAAAAAGAATTTTTCAACTTCAAAGAGAGCAAGCTGAACTTATAACAAAAGTTGTCATGAAATCTACCATCCCTTTATGGATGTAAGACTAATATTTATATCATTTTATTATTATTTTTTAAACGGTATTGTTAGTATTATGCTAGGAGTGGCGAATAATTGACTTCTTAATCACTCCACTCCTATGAAGCACAGACACAAACACAGACAACAGACAGCGGACACGACACAGATACCGACACTCTAACATAGGTAATTATTGGAGAAAATGACATAGTTTATTGTAATCATAGGTGTAATGTCGGTGTTGGTGTCAGAAACCGATACGTGTCCGACACTAGGACACCCCTAATCCAAGGAGTGTCTACGCTTCATGGCTCCGCTCCTTAACTATCTCATCTTTGCCTCCAAATCATCCTTATATATTACTCAGTTCATTATCTTGATTGCTAAGTCTCTAATTTCTGTGATTATTGCAACATTTTTGTTTGTAGGTTTGTGCCTACATTTGTCCACAGGAAGATGAATGAAATTGACAAAGAAATAAGCTCTTCGCTTAAAGATATGATTAACAAGAGGGAGAAAGAATTAAAGGCTGGTGAATCCACTAAAAATGACTTATTAAGTATTCTTCTTGAATCAAATCACAAGGAAATTGAAAATAACAACAACAATAAGAATGTTGGAATGAGTCTTGATGATGTAGTCGAGGAATGCAAGTTGTTCCACTTTGCAGGCCAAGAGACTACTTCGGTTTTGCTTGTTTGGACAATGATATTATTGAGTAGGTACCCTGATTGGCAAACACGTGCTAGGGAGGAAGTGTTACATGTCTTTGGCAACAAAAAACCAGATTTTGATGGGCTAAATAACCTAAAGATTGTAAGTATTGTATTATTATCTCCAATTTTTATCTTGAACTTCTAACGCTTTACTTTAAAGTTTATGTTCATTTTAGTTGTCAAGATGTGACTTAGATGCTAAGTTTAGGAAATTTCTCTTCTCATTTCTCAAATTTCTCCTAAACATAAACTGTCGTTCGGCTCTCCAGCGGAAGTTAACTGTCGTTCGGCATTTTCTATAGCAGATCAGTCAATTTTTTAATCGGTTTAATTAACTGTTGTTGGAGAGTCGAACGGTAGTTTACTTCCACTCGACCAACTGTAGTTGGAAAAAGAGAAATTCTCCTCAAGACAAAACTTGTTTGGGCTTGTACTACTTTAAACTTGTTATTTTGAATTGATGCAAATTGGTGACCTCCCTCAAAACGTTGTTGAAAAAATGATCCCATCTGGTTGCAATTGCTTTTGGTCTTGAATATATGCAAATACTTTTTGGTGTTAATTATAGTCATTGTACTAGTTTGTTCTTCAACAATTGTAATACTTACCGGTAACATAAATCTTTTTGTAATAGGTCACCATGATTTTGTATGAGGTTCTTAGATTATACCCTCCAGTAATTGGCCTTGCTAGAAATGTTGAGAAAGATATGAAACTTGGAAACCTGACATTACCTGCTGGAGTGGAGGTTTTCTTACCAATTCTTTTGATTCACCATGACTCGGAACTATGGGGTGATGATGCCAAGATGTTCAATCCTGAGAGATTTTCAGGAGGAATTTCCAAAGCTACCAATGGTAGAGTTTCATTTTTTCCATTTGGATGGGGTCCTAGAATTTGCATTGGACAAAACTTTTCCCTAATGGAAGCAAAGATGGCATTGTCAATGATTTTGCAACATTTTTCATTTGAACTTTCGCCAACTTATGCTCATGCTCCATCAACTGTGATTACTCTTCAGCCACAATATGGTGCTCATATTATTATACGCAAAGTGGAAACATAAAAACCTAATCATAGCATGCTCTTAATGTGTAAAGTTTATTATATAGTATGATTGTCCAAAAACTTCATATTCTATTATGGTACTATTGTCCAAACACTTCATATTATAATTAATAACACGAGTCTCATAGGTGCCTTCATGTTTTCTTTGACTTGGATATAAATATAAATTGAATATTTGTTTGGATTAAATTTGATAAATATATTAGTTTTCAATAAGTTTGTAGGGGGCTCAAAATGAATTTTATTGGAAACATATTGTACTCTCTAACGACACTATTTTTAATACAAAGTCTCTAATAAGTTGAAATTCAAATGAGTTCTACTAAATCTACATGAAACTTTTATGATTTAATGACACTCGTTTGAATTTCAACCAATTCAAAAAAATTTGTTGAAAAATCATGTCAAAGAGTATGTTGTTCACTACGCTAGAAAACATTATAAAAAAAAGGAGACATGAAAGAAAATAGGTTTAATTGTACTTTTGCATACTACATACATTGTTTTGCTCATAGATTACAACTTGTATTGGTTGTTGCATCAAGAGAAGTCAAACCAATTCATATATTCTTTAAGAAGTTGATTTTTATTGTCAATGTTTTATATCACTATGAGGGGAATCCAGGAGAACCTGTTTTCAACACTCAACTTGAGAAGTCAGATGAAGTGGTAAATGCTAATCTGCACATTCCAAATAATGTTGCAAACCTGCAAGCCATTGATTCACAACTGAATGTTATGGAGCATGGAAAGCTTCAGGTTGTGCATGAGGTATCTGATAGTGAGCAAATTTCTGAATCTATTCCAGTCTATACACTTCTTGCTGATCTTTTTAATAAGGAGCATCGAGATAGTGGAGTAACTTTGAAAAATGCTTTTGATATCCTTGATGAATCGGAGGACCTATCAGATGGTGAGGCATTGGATGGAGATGTTATTACTAGAATGGTCTCTTCAAGTACATCAGTTATTGAAACCTTTGGGAACAAAACTAGTGTTAAACCTGTGAGGGTTATATCTGTGTTAGACTCTGTCTTAAAGGAACGTACTATAAGGGAAGAAAGGGCCTCTGAGTTCAAGTCATCAAACACAGACACACTCTTGTTGTCCTTGGATTCGGGGAGGCATTTATCTCCACCCTTGGTGAATGATGTAATTGATGTTCCCTCAACTTCTACTCTGGTTACTAGTTTGCCTGGTTTGGGTAGCACACTCCCTCATTGTGCTATCACAACTTACCACACCTCTCTAATAGCAGACAAACTTCCGGTTTTGGAACCAGTGCATGCTGCAACTGTTTGTTCTTCTGCAGCTCAGAGAAGTGTGGACATTTTACAAAAATTTTGGGGGGATTATACTAATGGAGAGCATGATTCTAGCCTTGTTTGTCCAACAGGAACCAAGAACAAAAAGGAAAAGAAGCAGACAAATAGACAAGTTTCACCGAAGAGCACAAGTAGTGAGCACATACAAACTCGTTCCAAAAATTGTGTAGTCAAAAGTAATCCTAAATATTTGTAAGTCTTTCCTTTAGCAAAACTATGTTTCTCACCCTTTTATTTTATCTGAGACATTTTGGTCTCCATTTTTAGACTCTCTCATTTGTACTGTAATAGGGTGCATGCCCACTCCTGTCAATTTTAATGCATTTCTTAACCTTTATAAAAAAAAAATAAAAAAAAAAGTTTTATGTTCTTCTCCTAAGCGCCATGATGAATTATAAGCTGCCCAACTAAAAAAAGTTGAATATTTGTAATTGAGGAGATTGTACCCGGTAAATGTGCAAATCAAATTGGCACTGTGAAACGAGCTTAAGATACTTGTTTGGGATCTCATTTAAATTTTATTCGTAGCTTGATAAGTATGTATGAAGAAACTTGTTTTGTTTGAAAAAGAATTGCAAAGGAAGCAACACATTATTTTACAAGTGGGAACGTTGATAGTGTTTACAATTACTTGAAGTCATTTAAATTTATATTTATCTTGCAGTTGATGAAAAAAAATTATGGACATAACATATGTACTTTGTCAAGCCCTGCAACTACAATCTCAAGATGTAACACTATGTTTCTAGTTCGCAACACAAAAACTCTTATTCAACAATTGAGAGAAGATGGATGGAACAATTTTTTTGCTTATGTGAGATCTTTTTGTGTAAGACATGATATTGAGATTCCTGATCTGGATGATTTCCCTTCAGCAACAAGATTCGGACGCTCTACTTTTGAAGAGAACCACGTAACAATAGAGCACTATTTTAGAGTTGAAACATTTTTTACTATCGCTAATAAACAATTACAAGAGTTGAATAGTAGATTGCAAACAGTGGATTTGTTAACTCCAAATTGTGCCTTGACTCCTAAGGATAGTTACAAGCCATTTGATGTTGATATTGTTGGGTACCAAAGTAACAAAATATTATCATGCGGCTAAAATAAGAAACTAGAAAAGAGGAATTGAACACACATTATTTACGTCGAAACCCCTCAACAAATAAGGGGGGAAACCACAAGGCGAGAGTTGAGAATTTTCTCTAAGTGGAAGAAATTACAAGACCTTTCTAAATACAAGGAGTGACAAATTACCCTCTATGTTGAAATAGGAGAATAGTATCACTAGGAGAAACCTCATAGGAGAAACTATTTCTTTTCTATATTTTTTCCTCTCACTCATAACAAGCTTTAATTCTTGTTGTTGTGTTACTACTTGATGAAATGGGGTAGTGAAATTGTGCAAATGAGCTTGCTATTTATAGGAGAGGTAAGTCATAGTTCCTTACATGCAACAAACCACTTATCTTCCATGCAAAACTCCAAGTGTGCAACATGTCATTTGCATCTCATGCATCTTGTAACATGTCAATGCATGCAACCATCCACTTTGCCACAATGCGTTACATGAGAAATGCAACTTGTCTTACATGTAGGGCTGGCAATGAACCGAACCAACTCGAATATAGTTCGGAATTCGATTCGACAATTAATTCGTTGAACTTGGTTCATGAACCAAATGAGCCGAATTTGAGCTAAAAATTAAGTTCGTTAAATAAATGAGCAAAACTTGAGCTATATGTAGTTCGACTCGGTGGGTTCATGAGTTGACTCGATAATATATATATTTACTTCATAGTTTGGAAATGGAAGAGGATATTGAGGATATTTTCAATTCTAATTGTTGAATTTTGTCTGATGTTTCTGTATTTTTATTTTGGGTTGTTTACACAGTCATTTGGTTTGTAATTTGCTTCTATACATGATACAGGTTCAAGTATACATTATGCAACTTTCAAAGAATTAGGTACCTAGAAGATATACTTAGTTGATAGTTGATATGTTATTTGGTTTGTGATATGTTCTAGTGATAATTTTAAGTCTTGCCTAATTAAATAATAAGTTACACGCCAAAATACAAAATAGAAACATGTCCAACAACTAACAATAATAAACCTCTCAAAAAACAAAAACTAACAATAATAAAATAAGAGTAGTATGTGAAAAAAAGTTTCACATTAAAAGTTAACAGTATATAGCATTGTCAATGGTCTAAGCTTTTACATAAGATAAAATTGTCCCATATCGGTGGTTTTGAAACAAAAGAGATTAGATTAACTATATAAAAAGGAAGTGGGTGTTGGGTTCTACATTGTACTAAGATTTAACATTAGCGCTGTTTTAACTTGAAGCACTGCGCTGTTTAAACTTAAACCCCCAGGTTAAATGATTATCATGGAGTACTCAAGTTTATAATTTATTATTTTTGTATTTATCACGAATTTATGCGTGATAACTTTTAATTTATTTTAATATATTTGCCTGTTTTAATAAAAATTAGAGGTCAGAATATTTAAAATAAAATTAAAAGGTCAAAATTTCTAAAAAAGTGGTTTTTTAGAAATAATTGACATTTTAATTATTTGATTTGAGTTGGCGAGCTGAACCTAACGAGTCGAACCGAGTTGTTTGTGAGTTTTAAGCGATCCGAACTCGAGTTAAAAAAAAGGTTTGTATCGAACTCGAGTCGAGTTTCGAGTCGAGTTTTGAGCCGAACAAATTCTTATCGAGTCGAGCCGCTCAGACAAGTTCGCTTCGACTCGACTCATTTCCAGCCCTACTTACATGTACCATGGACATGTGTTTTGCTACAAAAGTGGTTTTAGCAATCACAATATTGGACTTGGATCATAATTGGACCAATTTCATTCATAATATTTGGTTTGGATCACAACTTAAGCTCATTCACAGATACTATTTGCACTCTTTGTATAAAAATGATATCCCATGGATTTCAATGATCAAGAGAATAATAACTTGTGTTATCAACAATGGCAATTCATTGGTGATGCCTGCAAAGAATCAAGTTCGAAGAAATTATCAACTATTCAAGAATTATGCTCATGTTGGGTTGCAACTAAGAGGAATAAATTGTAATTTTTAAATGAAAGACTACTCTGCCTTATCATAACTCTTCTAGTTTCTACAGCCATAATTGAGAGATTCTTTCCAACAATGAAGATTATCAAGACTAGGTTGAGAAACAAGATGGGAAATTAGTTTATAAATGATAGCATGACAGTTTATATTGAAAGGGAAATTAGTATAAGTATTAGTTATGAGTTAGATATTGATGATTTCAAGTTAGTTAGATCACGTAAAAAATTATTTTAATTTTTTAATATATGTAGTTTAATTTTTTGATGAACAACTTTATAGCGTCTATCAACATAAATTTTATGTTTATGTATTAGAGTTTATTTGACTTGCTCACCCGAGATATTTTTTCTGACTCTACTACTATACTATAGATTGTACTCTAGTCCATTCAAATCCAAATGTTGCAGTTGCTTGTTATTATTACTCATATTTTTTTTTATTTTTTTATGTTTGGAAATTGTTAAAGAATGGCCCTTTATTTTTCATAAGACCCGCAACCGGTAAAAGTGATGGGCTCATTTGTAAATTTTTTGGAATTCTGTTCTTTACCCAACACATTTTGTTCATTTTCAACTGAAATTCTAAAATTACCCATGCATGAGTTAACTCACACTAGTGTTAAATCTCTACGTGACTTAACTTACGCTGGTGTCAAACCATTCATTGAATAATGATTTTGGAATTTCAGTTAAAGATGAACAAAATGTATTGGGTAAAGAGCAGAATTCAAATTTTTGTAGTGTCAATTATAGAGGACCAACAAAATCAAATCATTGAATAATAATTTTTTTATAATACAAAACATCGAATAATAATAACTTCGTGAACAAGTAATTCATATTTCAAATAAATCCACCAAAAAGCAACATGATTTAAGGGAGCTATCACTTTCCAAGTTTCAACCAGTGGAGCCTACGAGAGCATAAATCACATCTCCAACAGCGACAATAAAGGAAACAAGTTATTTTGGTTTTTGTTGCGGATACTCAAAGCAAAGAGAAATAATGAAGCAACATTTTTCTCTCTCTGTTTCCAACACAACCATCATAGATATAAATAAAAAGAGATGTGAACCCCACTTTTGAATTGTTTCTTTCTCAATTTGAGGACAAAAGTGGAACAAGATGAGATTTTGAATATCCAACTAAAGGAGTTAGGAAAAGGTAATGGATGGAGCGATAAGGAGAAATCCTTTTATGTGGGAACTCAATCTTGTGGCTACTTGTTTGGCTAGTCTAGTTGGTATCATGTTGGGAGAGGAGGAGGATCGTTGGTGGTGGTTGCCGGATGAGAGTGGAGCTTTCTCGGTAAAATCATCTTATAGAATCCTTGAAAATTTGGTGTTATTGGATGTTGGCTTAAGTGCCGAAGAGGAAGGGATTTTTGTGAAGCTTTGGAAAAGTCCGGCGCCGTCTAAAGTGGTTGCTTTCTCTTGGTTGGCTTTTATAGACCGCATTCCCACTAGATCAAATCTAGCTTTTCGTCACATCTTAGCTAATGGGGACCCTAGTGTGTGCGTTTTGTGTGGGCAAGGGGAGGAGACAACTTCCCATCTTTTCTTGCATTGTGACGTGGCTGTGTTGATTTGGAGGAAGGTAATGGATTGGTTAGATATTAATTTCATTACTCCGCGCAATTTGTTCATGCATTTTGTTTGTTGGTCTGAGGCGTGTAACTCTAGGCGGCTATTGAAAGCCTTTTGGTTGATTTGGCATGCAGTGATTTGGGCGATTTGGAAGGAGAGGAATGCGAGGATTTTTTTTTTGGACAATCAAAAATGGAACTTATATGTTAACAAGGAGGGAGCTCACCCAAGTAGAAGTAGTGCGAAGGAGCTCCCAAATAATTACAAAAGAATAGTGTTAATCAAAGATAGGTAAGTCCCAGACAAGCCAAAGGACTTGACCACCATAAATGGAAACCAAAAACAAATACAGCATTGTTAGCTTTTAGCCACCAAAGAGAGCACCGCTTTACTTTGTCCAACAACTGGTCAATAGAGCTACCCAAATTGTTAAACAATCGCTGATTACGGTCAT